>Ga0056911_1000975_pt1 | contig 11387 bp, 6 predicted proteins | sample EBPBio132013_DNA_FD_55022 | JGI IMG/M metagenome (GOLD analysis project Ga0056911, IMG submission 55022) | Wastewater treatment Type I Accumulibacter community from EBPR Bioreactor in Madison, WI, USA - Reactor 2_5/13/2013_ DNA | ecosystem: Engineered > Bioreactor > EBPR > Anaerobic-Aerobic >... | reverse complement strand
TCGCCCTCACGATTGAACGACGCGGGCAGATCCAGATTGCGAACTTGGCGGAACGCAATGTCGTGATGGGGGATCTGAATCAGCTTGATATTTCTGTGCATATCCCAATCCCTGATGCCCGCTTTGATGCGCTCTTGGCTTCGGCCCTTAAAACCTATGAACAGGAAAAAACGCTGGCGCGGATTCAGCATGCCGCCCAACAAACCGAAAGTGATCGGCTGCTCAATCTCCGGCTCAAAGGCTTCGTTGGTCGGGTCACCGAACTGGCGGCGATTCGTGAGCAGATTGCAGCGATGCGGCCCACGGGGGGGTATGTCCTCATCAAGGCAGCGGCAGGCGAAGGCAAGAGTAGCAGTATTGCCAAACTGATTCAGGAAGCGGGGATCGCTACGACACCCCATCACTTTATTGACTTAACACCAGATCCCAAGTATCAATTAGGGCTGTTGCGGACAGTGGTAGCGCAGCTAATCCTGAAGCATGGGCTGACGGTTTCGTACTTTCCTCAAGACAGTTATCACGCAATGAAAGCCGAGTTTGCGCGAATACTTAATGAGTTATCCAAACAGGGGATTCAGGAAACCATCTATCTCGATGGCCTCGATCAACTGAAGCCCGAAGATGATGGTCTGATTGATTTATCGTTTTTGCCACCACAGCCGCCCCCATGTATCGTGATCGTGATCGGGTCGCGACCCGATGAGACCCTGAAACCCTTCAACATTGTGCATCGGGTCGATTATGATCTGCCGCCACTCAACGAAGCCGATGCGCTCGCGTTGTGGCGATCGGTCCAGCCTGCTGTAGCGGATAGTCTCCTGCATGACCTCTATGCGGCCCTCAAGGGCAATGCCCTGTTTGTCCACTTGGCGGCGGATACGATGCATGATCAATCCGTAGTCGATGCGACCAGTTTGATTCGCCAGATTGAACAGAATCCGCAGAATCTGTTTGGGATTACGCTGGATCGGATTAAACGCGTGCCACGATCCAAGTGGGATACGGTCTGGAAACCCATGCTGGCACTCTTGATCGTGGCCCAAGAACCACTCCGACTGGATGTCCTAGGGGATTTGCTTGGACACGACCACGAGACGATGCAGGATGCGGTGCGGATTTTAGGGGGCTTAGTGAGCCAAGGGATTGATCAGCGGGTTGCGCTGCATCACCTCATGTTTCGCGATTATTTAACGGCGATAGTATTCGCTGCGCGTGAAGTGAAACGCTGGCACCAACGGTTGGCTAACTGGTGTTCCATTGATTTGGATGCGATTTGGACTGATGATCGCGCTCCCATCGAACAAACTCGGCGGATGTATGCACGGTATCACTATATTACCCATCTTGCACTGGCAGAGAACTGGACAACACTCTGGCAGGTCTTGGATGCGGGCAACTATGGCGAATACAAAACCCGTTTTGACCCGAGCACTCGCCTCTATGCGTTAGATTTGGATCGAGGCCGCGAGAGTACAATGCATGCCGGACAATCAATTGAGGAGCATATTCAGCATTTGCCTCGGTTGTGGAAGTATAGTTTGTTACGAACGAGTCTTAGCAGTTCGATAAACCAATGGCCTCCCAAACTTTTCGAGATACTTGCACAACTTGGTCGCATCCAAGAGGCTATGGAACGGATCGAGCTATGCACTAATCCAGATACACAATTAGATTTTTGGCAGTGTATACTCCCCTGGTGTAATAAACAACAACAAATGAGTGTTATCACCCGCATGCAACAAGTATTACCCTCTGCATCCAGTTTCGCCCAAGTTAGAAGTCTTATGACAATCGCAGAACAAGCTGTTACAATGAATATCCACCAAGATAGTGCCACTCTCATACAGCAAGCAATAAGCATTGTCCCCTCTATCACTGGAGGATACAACTATGTACGAGCATTAATCGCAATTATCCGGGCTGGTATTGCAATTAATGATCATCCCCAAATCGTAAGCTTGATTTCTCAAGTCATGACCATTATTTCAGCAATGGAAGATACTTATCTACAACATGAAGCTTGGATTGTATTGAGCAAGGCATTCATTTTAATCGGTGATTCTGATTCTGCTAATGCCCTTATAGAAAAGGCGATACTATGCGTATTATCCGCTAAAGTCGAGCACAACGTAGATATGAGGGATACAGCATTTCCATCTATTGTTCGGGCATTTATCGATAATGACAATATATCGCGTGCGCAAACGATCGCATACGATATACCGAGTGATATCCCACGTGTGAAAGCAACTTTAGAGATTGCAGATGCGATAGTAATTACGGACTTTAATCTTGCCCAGCAACTTATTCATGAGGCAGAAATTATTGCCTATACAGGTTATGGGTGGCAGCAAGCAGAAATCCTTGCTGCGATTGTCCAAACCGCAACAACTATGGGGTATATAGGCTATGCAACAAGGCTTTTTGATCAGGTATATGCTAAGGTTATTGATAGTTCTAGTGGTTATAGCGATATCGATGTACTCATATCACTTACGCTCACTGCTGATAAGATGAGAAAGATGGATAGGGTGTCTCATCTTCTTCAATTAGCTATAGAAGAAGCATATTCTAGTAATAAAGGTTGGTATCATACACATTATCAATCTACTATTGCTCAAATTGCGCTGTCACTGGGCTATCATGAGCAGGCAAGCACTCTTATACGGCAGGCAATGGCAAATATTCAGCAACAAGACGATAATCGATATCGTGTTGATGCGCTTCCTTTTATGATGCATATAATCGCAAATGCGCAGGATTCCGATGAGATTAAAGGAATCATTGATAAGGCTATGGCGATTATTCAAACTATCGAAACTGAAAAACTCAAAATCGCTGCACTCGAAATGCTAGCTACAGCTAGTGCACAAGCAGGATTTTTTAATTCTGCGTTAGCTATTGCAGCAACCATTGACAATCCTAATCGGTATGAACGTATTGTGGCAATAGTTGCACATACCCAAGCAGACGAAGGGTTGCTTGCCCAAGCGTTGATGCTCACCAAATCGATTATCCATCAAGATTATCGATTGGATGCGTTAAGGAAAATAGCAAAAATAGCAGCCAAACAGGGAATGCTTCAAAGCATGACCGAACATGCACTTTCACAGGAATCATCGAAAACGCGAACAGAATTTCTCTATGCGATAATCGACGCTGCTGCAACAAGAGGGGATATCGATTATGCGCTCGATCTTACAAAACTGATGCAGCAGGATAATCAACATCACGCGGCCATTACGACTATTGTTCGTCGAATTCTACTATCAGGTAATCTGGAGTACGCAACATCGATAGCGTTATCAATCAGGCCAGCTATACGCCAAACATCAGCACTTATAGCAATTACTACCGCAGCGATAAAAATGGGCGATCTTAATCATGCCATAACGATTGTTCAGGACATTCCTGATGTATGGCATCGCACCGTTATGCTTCTTGAGATTGCGCAATCCGCAAACAAGAACGGTAAGCATTTACTGGTAGAAACTTGTCTCGATAGAGCAAAAAATAGCGTTTATTTGCTTCCCACTGGTCAAAGACAGGACGCGATATGGTCTGCGTTGGTATCTCAATATTGTGTGCTTAATGACCTTGAGACTGCCACACTCATAGCGAAAACCATCGTCAATCAAGAAATACGAGCCTCCTCTTTTATGGTGCTTGCACAAATCTACCACGCTCGTGAAGAATCATCATCCATGATCCATATGCTGAATGAAGCCATGCAAAGTGTCTGTGAAATACCAAATCCACAACAATCTATTGATATCCTGTTGCAATTGGTATCGATCCAAAAGGTAATGCGGATATGCCATGATAAAAGGTCTATTCTCGCTGAAATCTTCAAACGTACCACACGCATTGAAAATCAAGAACACCGGATTGATGCACTGATCAAAATTGCAATCCAGATCAAAATAGCTGCTATAGAAACCGATCATTCTGCCATTCTTCATGATGCATTGCGTCTTGCTCAGTCAATTGATATGACAGAACATCAGATTGAGAGCCTCATAAAGATCGCTATTGCAATGGCAACCATTGGAAATTTCGAGCAATCGATTGCAATTGTCCAATCTCTTGAAGAAGAATCACAGCCCAATGCGATTCTTCGTATTGCCATAGCCCTCACGAAAATAGGAGACATCGATCAAGCTTTGATTTTTACCCAGTTTATCCTCGATGACTTTATCCGTGTTAATACTTGGACTAGAATGGTGGCTGTTATGACCGAAAATAAGAACCATCAGAAAGCCCGCGAAGTACTTCATAGCACAATAGAACAAATCTCATTAATGAACACCACCGATGACGTTCTTTCGCGACTTGCGAATAGTGCTGCATTACTTGGACAACTTGATCAAGCATTTGCCATAGCCCAATCGATCAGTAATACTGCGCAGCGATCGGAGATCCTTGCGACACTTATTCAAACCTATGATCCAACTCCTGAACGGACACTTTCAATTATTCAATCAGTATGGTATCAGGTAAAACACGATAGCAGGTTATGGGATTTTTTGCCCTTAGCGACCCCCTTGTTAGACCAATATCCATGGCTTGGAATCGCTATTCTAGAAACCGAGAAGTGGGTAAAACAACAACAAGTATGGTTAGTATAGTGCTCAGCATTTCACTAAGACCTAGGTTATAATGTGGGCATAGAGTACTGATTTCGTATACAAATCAGTACCTATCATTAAGAGAAATTAATGTCCCTTTCATACTCATTCTTGGCGTGTTTTCGCCGCAGCTATATCCGTTTTTAAGGCTTCGAGATTCGCTCGAATCAGTTGCGTATCCGGATGCGCAACACCCAACACCGCTTCATAAATGGCCAACGCCCGTTCAAACAAGGGCTGCGCCTCAACATACCGCCCTTGACGATACAAGACCCCCGCCAGATTGTTCACACTCGTTGCCGTATCCGGATGCTCCGCCCCCAACACCGATTCATAGATGAGCAATGCCCGTTTATACAACCCCTGCGCCTCGCCATATCGCCCTTGCCGCTCCAAGACCATTGCCAGATTGTTCACATTCGTTGCCGTATCGGGATGCTTCGCCCCCAACACCGCCTCATTCACCGCCAATGCCCGTTCATACAAGGGCTGGGCTTCGCCATATCGCCCTTGCCGCTCCAAGACCCCCGCCAGATTGTTCATACTCGTTGCCGTATCCGGATGCTCCGCCCCCAACACCGCTTCATAGATGAGCAACGCCCGTTCATACAAGGGCTGCGCCTCAACATATCGCCTTTGCCGCTCCAAGACCATTGCCAGATTGTTCACACTCGAAGCCGTATCCGGATGCTCCGCCCCCAACACCGCTTCCCGCACCGCCAACGCCCGTTCATACAACCCCTGCGCCTCAACATACCGCCCTTGACGATACAAGACCATTGCTAGGTTGTTCACACTCGTTGCCGTTGCCGGATGCTCCGCCCCCAACGCCCCCTCATTCACTGCCAACGCCCGTTCATACAAGGACTGGGCTTCGCCATACTGCCCTTGACGATACAAGACAAACGCCAGATTGTTCACATTCGTTGCCGTATCGGGATGCTTCGCCCCCAACACCGCCTCATTCACCGCCAACGCCCGTTCATACAAGGGCTGGGCTTCGCCATACCGCCCTTGACGATACAAGACCCCCGCCAGATTGTTCATACTCGAAGCCGTATCCGGATGCTCCGCCCCCAGCACCGCTTCCCGCACCGCCAATGCCCGTTCATACAACCCCTGCGCCTCCGAATACGCTCCCCGCAAGTTTTCAAAATACCCAAGGCTATTGGCGAGGCGGGTTGACTGTGCATCACCGCTATCCAATGCCCGCATGGTTGCATGGCGCAGATGGGGTTCAATCGGCAGCATGTGGCTCGGTATCCCACCATCATTGATATGAACTGCCCTAGTATTAATCCGCTTTTCGACCACGGCCAGCATATCCGTCGATCCCAACCGCGAATGGATAACCTGGACGAGCAAGCGATGGAGCACCACTGCATCCGCTCCATCGAGCAAGCCGAGCGATTGCAAGCGCCGCAACGCGTCAACCGCATCATCAGCATCCGTCCCATCAGGAACCAACGCCAGCACCAGATCACGCGGGATTGGCACACCTGGCGCACACCACGCCGCACCATCAAGCATGCCCAAGGCTAACGCATCAAGGGCATTGGTGGGATCAAGCTGATTGAAGCTCACAATGAAGGTGGCTTCCACATCCAGTTCATGCCGCGTGGGTGAGGGCAAGGCTCCCCGACCTTTGAGCGAACGGTGGGTAATCGTTAAATCCTCGCGGTATTGTTCGACGGTATGATGGGGATAGGTCGCCAAATAGCTGCCCGCCAAATGCAAGGCCAGCGGTAAATGCCCAAGATCCTCGGCAATCGCATTAGCCTCGGCATCGCTCAACCGCGCACACAATCGCTGTAACAACAAGCGACTTTCTGCTGGCGACAACAGCCCAAGTCGAATTTGCGTCAGCGTTGGCCACTGATTCGACCGCGCCGTCACCAACACCCGACAGCCACCCACGGTGGGCTTCCATTGGTCGAGAATTGCCCGATCTTCACAATTATCAAAAATCAACAAGCGCGGCATGGGCGATTGCCAGGCATGCAGCACTCGCTGCACCTGCTCATCGAGTGCCATTCCGGTGGTATCTATGTTCAGTCCAATCGCACAGGCCGCAATCTGACTCGCCACCTGATCAGGATCGGCACAGTTCAGCCAAAAGACCCCGCCATGAAAATACACGCCATAGCGATAGGCAAACTCCGTCACCAGGCTCGTTTTGCCGATGCCACCAAGGCCCGTCGCCACCGCTGGCATGACGACCGCTGGCTGGGTCGTGCTAATCGCCTGTGCCAGTGCTTTCAATTCGGTCTCACGCCCAACAAAGTGCGGGCTGGCTTCAAAGGGGATGCGTGAAGATTGGGGGAGATCCGCACGGGGTTCCGGCACATGGTCGAGCGGAATTGAGGCAAGGGCAGCGAGCGCAGCAGGCAGTGGATCAATCGGATGCGGAAGCGTCACCGTGACATGCACCTTATTTCCGGCATGCACGTCGCCTATCGTGATCGTGGCGTTGGTATAATCATTGTTCTGGCCAAGCAGCATGGAGATCGAATTGCCACCAAGCAGCGTGGGATGACCCGCAAAGACTGATTCGAGCGCCATAGTGACACTCGCCCGATCATACTCAGGACATTTGATGAGAATGACATCGACCAGAACGGCAATGAGGGCTGGCAAGTCCATGGGGCACTCCTCACATAGCGCTTAAGGCTGGGGGTTTGTTATTAATAGATACATTGCTTGGCAATTTCTGGCATGCAGGGCTAAAAATCACCTGCATGGGGGAGTATTCATCCATTGCGAACCCGCCATGGCTTTGGCGTGGGCTGGTTTGTGGACGAATGGATGGAGGGTGTTTCGCGGCCTGCAAACCGCCGTAGCTTGGCCGCATAAACCGCCGTCCCCTCGGCTATACTGGCGTTTGTATGTATTGCAGCAAAGGAAGTCCTATGCAGCTTCACGACCAGCTTGATTCGCTCATCAATCTCCTGCGCCAGCAGGGCAGTGAACTCGACCGCAATCCACCGCTCACCGCCGACCAGGTGCATGCCATCCTTGCCACGGTTCACCTTCCCCCCATTCCTGAGATCGTGGCCTTGTACACCTGGGCCAATGGAACCACGTCCGACAGCGACCCGCTCTTTCGAGATCAGCGCTTTATGGCACTTGGCGAGGGCTTGGCTGAACAGCAGGAATGGACGTGGATGCACGATGCCATGCATCGGTGGCAACTTGATCCCAGCAACCTCATCCTCGTTGCGGAATGGGAAGGTCATTTCTATGGCCTCTATTAGGGGTACAAAAGCTATTTGACGATTTTGTTACGCTGTCCTACATAACGATATATAGAATACGTCTATGCATCAGGAACCCATACCTTTGGCCTGGGTCCAGCCCAGCCAATCCTGATGCATGGGTGACTCCTGTCGCACGATCACGCCTGATCGCAGTACACCCACCTCCTGGACCACCGCATCCTCGCGCTACCGCTCTGCGTTGCGGTGGCCGATTGCCCACTCCCTTCCTGCTCTATACACAACGCCTGGTCATTGCGCCTTGACATTCCCCCTACTGGNACNTNNACGCACTGCTCACGACACAGCAAGGAGATTAAGTATGGTGATTCATGAGTTGGCGCAGCAGGTGGGGATTCCTCCGAAAACGATTCGCTATTACGAGGCAATTGGCCTCCTTCCGCCTCCACCGCGGGGGGCCAACAACTATCGTCAGTATGGTCCTGCGGACCTTGATCGGCTCCGCCTCGTCGTTGGTGCCCGCAGCCTTGGGTTACCCCTCCCGGTGATCGTGGAGATCCTCACCGCCCGCGCGGCTGGTCATGCGCCATGCCGGCATATCCTGTGTGCGATTGAACAGCATCTCACTGAGGTGGATCAGCGTATTGCCGCACTGCTGGCGTTACGCACCACCCTCGCGGCGATCCACGACCAAGGAACCGCCCTGCCGGACGATGATGTCGTGGGCGAACACTGTATCTGTGCAGTCTTGAAAACCTATCCTCCCGCCGTGTCCGACGGCGACGTGAGGAGTCAACCAAGGAGGGCATCATGAAGAGCGCTGATGCGCACACGTGTCCGCAGTGTGGAGTGATGGGGACACCCGTTGATGGACAGACGGTCAAAGCGTTGCTCATCGTCAGTTTGCGCCTCGTCGATGGCGCTCAGTACTGGTTTTGTGCCACGGCGACCTGCCCTATCGTGTATTTTGCTGCTGGTCAGACACACGCTTTCAGCATAGACCATGTGCGTGAGCCGGTGTTTCAAAAGCACCCGCACGACCCCCAGGTTCGGGTCTGTTACTGCTTTGCCCATACGCTTGGTGCGCTTGAGACGGGAACCCCGGCGGATCATGCCGTGCTGCTGGCGGATATTACAGCGGGCATTCGGGCGGGACAGTGTGCCTGTGATCTGCGCAATCCGCAAGGGTCGTGCTGTTTGGGCAATGTCCGCCAAGTGATTGCCACCCACGAGGCCCTGGTATGACCCGCCCACCCAACTGGAATCTGCTGCGCACGGGTGTGCTTGGGGCGCTCGTCGCTGCGATTTGTTGTTTTACCCCGATCCTGGGTGTGGTGGCCGGCATGCTTGGTGTCAGTTGGCTCGTGGGTGGTGCTGACGTGGTGTTGATCCCGATCCTGCTGCTGTGTGTCGGCATCGTCCTGTACGCCATCGTGCGCTCGAAGCGGTAGCACCATGGCACCGTTCAAAGCAGGGCGGCGGTGTCCAACATAAGGATGGTTATGTTGGACACTTTTCCATTATCGCCTATAATCTCCGCGTCGTTCCAGCACCCACTGAGCGCATGAAATCCTAGATTATGTTTGACAGGGAGGTGCAATGAAGATTGCTGACCTGACCACCGCCTTTCTGGCCGCCACTGCGCAGACCTTCTTGCCCAACACCCGGTTGGCCTATGGCTATGATCTGAGCTTGTTCAGCCGCGCCTTTCCGGATCTGGATGTCACCGCCGTTACGCCGCAGCATCTGCGCGCCTTTCTCCACGACACCGCCGATCTGGCACCCTCCACCCTGGCCCGGCGCCAGGCGACCCTCCGCTCCTGTTTTGGCTGGGCCGTGCGCAATGAGCTGCTGTCGGCTGATCCCACCGCCAAACTTGACCCTATCAAGGTTCCCGCGCGTGATCCCCGCCCCCTGACTGAGGACCAGGTTGCCGCGATCCTGGCGGCGATTCCTGCTGCTGAGCCGCGCAATCGTCTCTTGTTCACCCTGCTGTATGAAACCGGCATGCGGGTTGGCGAGGCGCTGGGGATCACCCGCGCCGATCTTGCGCTCAACCCGCAGGATGGCGGCGTGATCCGCCTCGTTGGGAAGGGCCAGCAGGAACGGGTCATCCCCCTCATCGCGGCACCGCAGTCGCTCCGGTTGCTGCGCACCATCCTGAAACAGCAGCCCGGCGTGGGGCCCCTATTTCGCGGCGATGCCCTCAAGGGTGGTCATCCCGGTGATGCCCTGCATCGAACGACGGTGTTTTACCACTTTGAGCGTTATGTGGCCAGTGCCCAGGCGCGCTATCCGGAGCGCTTTGTCGACGAGGCTGAACCGATCACCATTCATCGACTCCGGCATACCTATGCCACGATTCAGCTGCGTGATGGGGTCAGCCTGCCCACCCTGCGCAAACTCATGGGCCACAAGAACCTCCAGACGACCCTCCGGTATGCCGAGACTGATCTGGACCAGATCAAAACGGAATTAGTGGCCGCCCGCCGACGCCGGCGCGGCTGATGAGGACAACCACCGGATGATCAAACCGACTCCCACCGGCTACCCGCGCCTGGTCATGCCCGATGACCCCATCGAGCTTGAGGCGATGTTCGGCCCAGAGCACGCCACCCCACGCGAGCAGGCTGCCCTGGACAGCTATCGTGACCCCATTGCCCGCGCCGCCTTTTTGCTGGTCGTCCGTTGCCTGGCCCACCTGGGCTATGTCCCGGATCTGACCACGCTGGCTCCGGGTATCCTGGCGTATGTGGGTGATCAGTATGCCGCAGTGATTCCTCCCCGCTATTTTCGTGATCGTCGCGCGCGGCGGAGCGACATGCTCAAGGTAGCCCGGCCGATTCTGGGCTACCAGCGCTGGACCGCGCGGCATGCTCAGGATCTCCGGCCAGTCCTCCAGTATTTGGCCCTGGAATATCCCCGTGAATCGGATCTCATGACCGCTGCGGTGGCCCGTTTGCGGGAATGGCATGTCGAACTCCCCGAGGAGGACACCCTGCTCACGCTGGTGGAGAGCGCGCTCCATCAGGTTGAAGATGCCACCTATACCGAGGTGATGCAGCAGGCCAATGCCACCCTGCAGCAGACGCTGCAAACCCTGCTTGACCATCCGGAGGACCAGGACACCCTCCTGGCCATGATTAAGCAGCCGGCCGGCAAAGCGAGTGTGAAGTCGATGCGTCGGGAAGCCGAGAAATTGGATGCCTTGGCGGCGCTGAACATCCCCGATACGGCGCTCAGTTCGATCAGTCAGCGGAAGATCGTCTTTTTAGCCGAACAAGCCAATCGCTATACCGCCGCTGATCTTCGGGCCCTGAGTGATCAACGGCGGACCCTGATTCTGATCGCCTTTGTCATCTATCGCCGCCAGCAGGGTCGCGATATCATGGTCGAACAGCTGGATAAAATCGTGCGGCGCCTGAGCCGCACGAGCGCCACGAGAGGGATGGTAAGGATTCGCGACAAATTGGCCACACCCCCTGGCTGGTCAGATAGAACATATTTTCGTATAATAGCTGGAATAACTGATTACCAGACATAC
>Ga0056911_1000973_pt1 | contig 11421 bp, 3 predicted proteins | sample EBPBio132013_DNA_FD_55022 | JGI IMG/M metagenome (GOLD analysis project Ga0056911, IMG submission 55022) | Wastewater treatment Type I Accumulibacter community from EBPR Bioreactor in Madison, WI, USA - Reactor 2_5/13/2013_ DNA | ecosystem: Engineered > Bioreactor > EBPR > Anaerobic-Aerobic >... | reverse complement strand
TTGGTAGGCTTGGGTGCTGGTTGGCAGGCCAGTTGGATCGATGCTGATTTGCTGGATTTTTGGGCTGCTGTGGGCGGCCCCGATTTTGAGCCACACACTGCTGGTTGTATTCCAACGGTCGCCAACACTGGGTTGATAAAACCAAATTGCATCGTTGCGATCAAAGCTGCCGTCGAGCGTGCCTTGCTCCTCAATCGCCAATTGTTGATTTTTATACCACAGTTGCAGGCTATAACGTTCGAGGGTAGCTAAGTTAATGCCTGCTTGCTCCAAGCTTGCACCCGTTAATTGCTGCATGCCTGCTTGATTGACAATGACGCGCCAGCCTTGGCCTAGTTGCGGGCTGGGCACGCTTTTGGGTAATTGAAACGGCTGATCAATCAAGCGATGAGGATCATTCAACAATTGGGCGTTACTAACAGAGACGCTGGCTTGGGTAATAGTTTGTTGATTGAATGTTGTTTGGGGTTGCAGCACGACCAAGCGTTGGCCGCGAAACCGACCTTCGCGCAACACAATCATTGGTACTGGCAAATCGACGAGTTGATTGATGCTTTGGTGATCGAGACTAAGCGCTTGGAGCGTTGGCTGAAATTGCCAAGCATCGGCGACTAAAACGGCAAATGGCCGCACTGCTTTGGCCGCTTGCCATTCGATTTGTAAACCGTTTGGGGTTTCATTGATGGTTGCGCGAGTTTGAATTGCTGGTTGCGCCGAGGCATGCTGTGGTGGATTGAAGGCGAACGAACAAAGAATGCCAAAAAGAGCAAGATAATGCCACATATGCCACAATCCTCAGTGTAAAAATTAAGGGCTGACTAGCATGATGCCAGCCAGCCCTTACCGACGCGATTACCGAGTGGTCATTGGTGCGAAGATTCGATAGCTATTAGCCTGCGTGCCATTGGTGCTGGCTGGGCCATACTCGTTGATTGTGCCATCGAGTTCGGTTTCCACCAACCAATAGGTATAGGTGCTGCTATCATCGACGTTGCTGTCGAGCCAGCGGTAGCTTGCACCACCGCTACGGCCTTGAGCAGCGATCATGCTGCTGGTGACGCGCACTGCATTGGCGCGATTGCCATCGCTGCTGCGATACAAATGGAAGCCAAGGGTTTTTGATTCGCTGACGGTTGTCCATTGAACGACCACATTGCCAGCTTCACGAATTGCGCTGAAATCAGCCAACTCGATCGCGTTTGGTGTGGTTACGCCAGCGTAAATTGTGCCATTGTTATCGCCTGGAACCAAGACAATGATGTCGCTCAAGCCAGTGTTGGGATCAACATCGCTATCGCTGGCATCGTTGCCCATATCATCGTGGGTAAAGACGAAGCCTGGAGGCAAGTTGTCGAAACCAACCAGATAACTGCCTGGAGGCAAGTTGGTGAATTGGTAGCCGCCGTTGGCATCGGTGGTCGTGCTGATGATCGCCGTACCGTTGATGTCATAGAGCGTTACAATCACGCCCGGTACGCCACTATCGCCGGGGGTGTATTGGCCGTTAGCATCGGTATCGTACCAAACGATACTACCAAGGCTGGCTGGGATGAACACGCCGAAGTCGATGCTCAAATTGCTATTGGCGCTGCTATCGCCGTCGTTGGTTGGCTCGCTATTGGCCAAAACGGTGACGACTAAGCTCTTGACTCCGCCGGCGAAGGTGATCCCGTTATCGTCGTCGTTAATGTCGTTATCGGGGTCGCTGGCTGGCTCGAATGGCGTTGGTTGAGCGCCAAAGTTGCCAGTGCTGCTGACATAATTTTCGAGTACTGCGCCTGTAGCAAAGTTGCTGCTTGGCAGAACCACGATGTACTCACCAGGTAGCGCACCAGTAAACAAATAGTTGCCGTTAGCATCGGTGAGGGTATTGGCAACCATTTCGCCAGTGTCTGGTTGATTATTGGCATTGGTATCGCGATAGATATCAACCGCCACGTTTTCAATGCCAGCTTCGCTACCATCGACGATACCATTGTTGTTGATGTCGTTCCAAACCAAGTCGCCTAAGCTGACTGGTGTGTAAACCCCAGCATCCCAGGTCATGTCGTTTTCGCCAGCGGCTAAGTCGATCGCAGGAGTGATTCCCGTATTGGGGTTTACATCGCTATCAACGGTGTCGTCGCCGCCAACGTTTGGTGTGGTAAATTCCATGCCAACTGGTTGTTGGAACTCGATCGTGTAAGTCGCTGGAATCAAGCCTGTGAAGCTATAAACCCCAGTTGGAGCGGTCGTTTGGGTATCGACCAAAGCGTTGCTATTGTCGTAGATGCGGATAATCACACCGCCAACGCCTGGCTCTGTACCGTCTTGAATGCCGTCGCCATCTTGATCTTCCCAAACCAAGTTGCCAACGCTGGCTAATTCATAAATGCCTGCGTCGATGGTTGGGTTGTTCTCAGCCGAAGCCAAGGTAATCAATGTGCTCAAGCCGTTGGCTGGGTTGGCATCGCTATCGATTGCATCGTTTGCCCCAACATTGGCTTGGCTGAAGTTGTAGTTGGTAGGCTTGGTGAACTCAACATAATAGCCAACGCCTGGCATCAAGTCAGTGAATTGGTAGTTGCCATTGACCGTGGTGGTTGTGTCGATTACCACATTGCTGCTATCGAGCAAGTTGACCGTCAAGCCGTTCACGCCAGTTTCGCCACTATCTTGGATGCCGTTGATGTTGGTATCGTACCAAATCGTGTCGCCTAAGCTGGCCAATTGATACAAACCTGCATCGATATTCGGGTTGGAATCGCCGCTGGCAAGCGTAACGGTTGCTGCTTGGCCAGTGGTGGTGTCAGCATCACTATCAATGGTTGGGTCGCTGCCTGCGCCTTGTTGGGTGAAGAAGTAGCCGCTTGGGGCGACAAATTCAACCAAATAGGAGTTTGGTGGCAATTGACCAAAGAAGTAATCGCCCATGGCTCCGGTGAAGGTGCTGCTAATTGCTGCGCCATCAGGTGTGCCATCGGTGTTGTTGTCGATGTACAAGCGCACTGTCACATTGGCAATGCCCTGTTCGCCGCCATCTTGAATCCCATCGATATCGAGATCGTGCCAGACATAGTTGCCTAAGCCAGCTAATTGGTAAATCCCAGCATCGATTGTGTCGTTATACGTGCCGACATTGATTGTGACCAAGCCGCTACAGCCAGTAATTTGGTTGGCATCACTGTCATTTGCCGGGTTGCCGCCCAGATTTGGCTGGGTAAAGACATGGCCTGCTGGCAAGTCGCTGAACTTGACCAAATAGCTGCCTGGTTGCAAATCGCCAAAGCTATAGTTGCCAGTGCCGCTAGTAATTTGGCTGCCGATCACGACATCATCGGCGGTACATGGTTGGTTATCGGGGCCAGGCGTGTAGAGTGTGACAGTTACGCCGCCAACGCCATTTTCAGTGCCATCTTGGATGCCGTTGCCGTTGGTATCGAACCAGACATAATTGCCCAAGCCGCCCAAGGTAAAGACCCCAAAGTCGAGCGAACGATTGGTATTTGGGTCGGTGTCGCCGTCGTTGGTTGGCTCGCTGCCAGCATTCAAGCTGATCGCATTGCTGGCGATGACCCCAGTTGTGCCAAGGGTGCCAATCGTCGTGCCATTATCATCGTTGTTGATGTCGTTGTCGGGGTCGCTGGCAGGTTCGCTGCTGCCGCCAGTTGAGCTAGCCCAACCTTGCAAAATATTGCCAGTTGTAAAGTTGCCCGCTGGCAAGACCACAATATAGTTGCCTGGCAAGAGTTGATCGAAGTTGTACAAGCCGCCAGCGATCGTGGTGGTTTGGCGGATGAAGCTATCGCCAGCATCGAAGCTGCCATCGCCATCATCAGCATACAAGGCCACGGTTACGCCAGCGATGCCGGTTTCGCCACCTGAGACCAAGCCATCATTGTTGGCATCATCCCAGACCAAATCGCCAAGGCTGAGTAATTGATAGAAGCCGAAGTCAACCGTTAAGTTGCTGTTGGCATCGATCGAGCCGCCCGTGCCATTGCTATCAGCTTCGCTGGTTGGCTCGGCACCTGCGGCGAGGCTGAAACATGCGCTTTGAACGCTGCCCGTTGTGCCAAGTGCGCCAACAACTGAGCCGTTGTCGTTATCGTCAGCGTTGTCGCTATCGGGATCGAGGCCTGGCTCGAAGGCTCCCGTTGCGGCGGCTGCGCCCGTGCTGCTGCTGAAACCAACCAAGACCCCAGCTCCGGTGAAGTTGCTGCTTGGAATGGCGACACAGTAGTCACCAGCTAATAAATTGTTGAACAAGTAGTAGCCGCTAGCATTGGTTTGCACGCTGGCGACCGTTGGGGCATCGGCTGCATCGATTGCGCCGCTGCTATCACGATCCATGTACAGATCGACCGTCACGTTGGCAATGCCGGTTTCGCCGTTGTTGCGTAAGCCATCGTTGTTGGCATCGTTCCAAATGCGGTTGCCAAGGCTGAGTGGTTGATACACCCCAAAGTCAACCGTCAAGTTGCTGAAACTATCAGGGGTGGTGTCGCCGCTGCCGTTGGTCTCGCCGGTTGGTTCGCTGTTGTCGGCCAAGGTTACACTGGCGGTTTGAATTACGCCCGTTGTGCCCAGCGTGCCAACGATTGAGCCGTTGTCGTCATTATCAATGTTGTTATCGGGATCGGGAGCAACTTCGTAGGCTCCGGTTGGGCTGCCTGCTGTGCCCGTGCTGCTGGTGTAGCCGACCAACGCGCCTGCACCTGAGAAGTTGCTGGCATCAAGCTCAATCACATAATTGCCTGCGCTGAGCACTGCAAAGTGATAGTAGCCTGTGGCATTGGTGGTAGTGGTCGCCAGAACCGTGCTTGAACCTTCGCGGTACAAGTTGACAGTTACGCCGCTGATTCCAGTTTCGCCTGCGTTGAGAACACCGTTGTTGTTGGCATCGTTCCAAACGTAGTTACCAACCGCCAATGGTTGATATGCGCCAGCATCGACTGAATCGTCGTTTTCGCCAACGCCCAAGGCGATGATGCCAGCACAGCCTGTGGCATTTGCATCGCTATCAATCGTGTCGTCGCCGCCAACATTTGGTTGGGTGAAGACATAGCCTGCGGGCAAGCCACTGAATGAGATGACATAATTGCCTGGCATCAAACCTGCAAAATTGTAAGCGCCTGAGGCTGGAGTGGTTTGGTTACCAATCACGACATCATCGGCGGTACATGGCAGGTTATCAGCACCTGGAGTTGCTAAAGTTACGGTGATATTGCTCAGCCCTTGCTCAGCGTTATCGAAGATGCCGTTATTGTTGGTGTCGTACCAGACCAAATTGCCAATGCTGCCTAATGGGAAGACCCCTAAATCAAGGCTTAGGTTGGTATTTGGGTCGGTGTCGCCGTCGTTGGTTGGCTCGCTGCCAGCATTCAAGCTGATTGCTTGGCTCGCGATAACGCCAGTAGTGCCAAGTGTACCAATCGTCGTGCCATTATCATCATTGTTGGTGTCGTTATCGGGGTCGCTAGCTGGTTCGCTGCCGCCACCCGTTGAACTAACATGATTTTCAAGCACGTTGCCTGTGGTGAAATTGCCAGCAGGCAGCACGACCAAATATTCACCTGGCAACAGATTAGCGAAGCTATAAACTCCCGTTCCGTTGGTGGTAGTTTGGCGGATGAAGCTATCGCCAGCATCGAAGCTGCCGTCGCCATCATCAGCATACAGATCAACATTTACGCCAGCAATGCCGGTTTCACCGTTATTGAACAAGCCATCGTTATCAGCATCGCGCCAAATCAAATTACCAAGGCTGGGCAATTGATAGAAGCCGAAGTCAACCGTTAAGTTGCTGTTGGCATCGTTTGCGCCACCAGTGCCGTTGCTATCAGCTTCGCCAGTTGGCTCTGCGCCTGCGGCAAGGCTGAAACAGGCACTTTGAACGCTGCCCGTTGTGCCAAGTGCGCCAACGACCGAACCGTTATCGTTATCGTCGGCGTTGTCGCTATCGGGATCGAGGCCTGGTTCAAATGCGCCAGTTGCAGCGGCTGCGCCAGTGCTGCTGCTGAAACCAACCAAGACTCCCGCACCCGTGAAGTTGCTGCTTGGAATGGCAACACAATAATCACCAGCTAATAAATTGCTGAACAAATAGTAGCCGCTAGCATTGGTTTGCACGCTGGCGACCGTTGGGGCATCGGCGGCATCGATTGCGCCGCTGTTATCACGATCCATATAGAGATCGACCGTCACGTTGGCAATGCCCGTTTCGCCGTTGTTACGTAAGCCATCGTTGTTGGCATCGTTCCAAATGCGATTGCCAAGGCTGAGTGGTTGATAGACCCCAAAGTCAACCGTCAAGTTGCTGTTGGCATCAATGGTTGCATCGCCGCTGCCGTTGGTTTCACCAGTTGGCTCGGCCCCTGCGGCAAGGCTGATCGCGGCACTCTTGATCACGCCCGTTGTGCCCAGCGTGCCAACAATCGAGCCGTTATCGTCGCTATCAATATTGTTATCGGGATCGGGTGCTGCTTCGTAGGCTCCGGTTGGGCTGCCTGCCGTGCCCGTGCTACTGGTGTAGCCGACCAACGCGCCTGCACCTGAGAAGTTGCTGGCATCAAGTTCAACTTCATAATCGCCAGCGCCAAGGAGGGCAAAGTGATAGTAGCCTGTGGCGTTGGTGGTGGTTGTGCCAAGCACGGTGCTTGAGCCAGCGCGATAGAGTGTGACTGCTACGCCGCTGATTCCGGTTTCGCCACCATTGAAGACACCATTGTTATTCGCATCGTTCCAAACGTAGTTACCGACTGCCAAAGGTTGGAACAAACCAACATCCAACGTGGTATCGTCGGTTGAACCATTGGCATTATTGACAATCGTCGCGCTTTGCGCACCGGCATTACCTGGAGTTAATGTTAATTGGGCGGTGTTGACGATTGCGCCGCTGGTTGAGCCATTATCATCATTATTAATATTGTTGTCGGGATCGGGTGCTGGCTCATAGGTGCCAGTTGGACTGCCAGAAGTGCCAGTGCTGGAAATATAGTTGGCTGGTGGTGTGACCTCGATGTAATAATCGCCAGGTAACAAGCTAGCAAAACTATAGTTACCACCGCCAGTCGTGCTGGTGCTAGCAATCAAGGCATTCGATGAATTGTAGAGGGCAACATTTACCCCATCGATGCCCGATTCGCCAACATCCAACAACCCATTATTGTTAGCATCTTCCCAAATGCGATTGCCGACGCTCAGCTTGAAGAACCCGAAATCAACCGAGAGATTCGTGCTAGTAGCTGGTTCAGCCGGATCGGTGCTACACAAATCAGTTTCGTTGGTTGGTTCATTGCCGCCAAGCGTAATGACATGGCTCAAAACCCCATCGGTTGCGAGAATTGGGCCTTCGATGCCATTATCATCGTTATCGATATCATTATTGGCACTGCCAGACGTAACCATACTGCTACGATAGCCAGCGAGTGGATTGCCAATCGTAAAGTTGCTAGGATTGATTCGAACAACGTAGCTTTCGGGCGCTAAGCCATCGAAGCGATAGCAGCCAGCGCTCGTGGTTGTTTGGGTGGTCAAGGCTGTGCCGCTATCGGGAATCCCGTTAGCATCGCTATCAGCAAAGAGGCTGACGCTGACTCCGCTAATGCCTTGTTCGCCAGCATCGAACGTGCCGTTATTGTTGGTATCGTACCAAACGCGGTTGCCTAGGCTATAGGTGGTAAAACCGATGTCATAGCTGTGGTTGTTATCGCCAGCAACGCCAGTGTTGAAGGTAATAATCGCATCAGCGCCACTGATCGTTGCGTCAGAGTCGCGAACATCGCTATTCGTGCCACTGTTGCTATTTGCCGCCGTCAAGACTTTGTTGGTCAAGGCTGCTTGAACTGAAGCAACCCGAATTGAATAGCCAGTTTGGTTTGGTTGTAAGCCAGCGATGTTGAAGATGGTGCTAGGGGTGCTAGTGCCAGCCAACGACGAGAAACGATAGTTACCATTGGCATCAGTTGTAGCACTACCAAGCACAGTTGTGCCATCAGGCGCATACAAGCGCACAGCTACGTTAGCGAGCGCATTTTCATCAGCATCCTGAACCCCATCACTATCAGTATCATTCCAAATCCGATTACCAATTTCGATTGGCGCGGCATCGCACAAGGCTTCGAGGTCGCCTAAACCACCAGCTTTAGCTAGCGTGTTAGGTTGGGCATTGCTATCGTAAATCCGGTAAGCCCGAGTTCGAGCGCCAGTGCTGTTGTTGAGCCACAAAATCCCGCCATCGAAATATTGGGCTGAGTCGAAGATTGGGTCGTAAATCGTTTGGACAATATCAGGCTTGCCTGGGATTTGCAACAGGCCACCAAGCGAGACTTCGGCGTGTTCTGGGTAATTATCGCGGAAGTAATATTCGCCGCCGCCTGGGCCTTCGTTGGTGCCCGCCCCAGCGGTGCTGATGCTACCACAAGTCCCATTGCTTTCGAGCGTCCAGCCACTACCATTGCTACAAGCTCGCAAAATATCGCCAGCCGAGTCGCCAATGTAGAGGGTAGTGCTGCCCGCAGTTGTATCATTTTGGCGATAGCCCATTTGATCGCTGAAGCGGTCGCGGAGACCCAAAATCATGTTGCCGTTATCAAATTCGATGTCGGTCAACATTGGTTGTGGTTGGATATACTCGCCGCCAAAGTTGGTATTGGTGACGGTGAAGTTGGTGCGCCATGGGTTCCAGTTGGCGCTAGCACAACCAGGCACAACCGCACAACCACGGGTGTGGTTCAATGGAAAGTTCAAAACTTGGGTAAAACTATCGGTGCTTGGATTAAATTGATAAACATAAGCCCGCAGATTGGCGGCGCTAGCAGTTGATTGGGCTGAACAAACCATCCCAATATAAACCATGCCTTCGTTGACAGCCACGGCATAAGGTCGATGATCGTTGGCGGCACAATCGGTTGGATCAGGCACGGCAAAGCGACCAATCGCAGCAGCGCTGGGCGCAGTTGGGGTTAGGCCAATTGGAATTTCATACAGTTGACGATCGGCTAAGTTGATCGTCCAAAGCGTGGTTTGATCTTCGGAAATATCCATATCGCCGAGGGCAATTTTGCCCACTGGGTCCCATGCAGCTGAATCGTGAACCAGATCGGTGCCGTTGGGGTGTGGATCGACCCCAGCAGTACCAGCCCCAAACACGGTATTCAAATCGAGAAACAAACTGACCGTGCGTGGGCTGGGGGTAATGCGGTAAATTGCGCCTGTGCCGCTTGGTCCAAAGCCAACGTGGCGTTTCATGACGGCGCTAGCGAACAAGCTACGTGATGAGCGTTGCCAAGCCAAACCAAAGGTTGGGCCAGTTTCAGCGCCGAAGGCCAAATCGGTTGGGGCTGGGCTATCAACCCCTGGGGCTGGGCTATTGCCAGTGTTGCCAGCAGTGTAGGGGAAACTGACAATCGAGTGAAAGGTTGATGAGGGCGCTTGATCTTGGCGGCCCATGCTAAAACAGTTGGTTACCAAGGTTGGATTATCTTGGCAGTAGTTGGCTGGGTTGTTGAAACCCATATTGGCTGAAGCGGTGCTGCCTGCAACGAACAACACGGTTGAGCCTGAATTGCTACCCATCGGGCCAGATTTAACCGTTGCTGGAGCATCACTAAACTCAACCCGATATGGGCCGGTATAAATTGGATCGCTGTCGGTTAGCGAGTAATTACCAGTTGCATTGGTCGTCGTTGTACCAACGACGGTGTTGCTGGCATTGTAAAGCGTGACGGTTACGCCGCTAATGCCTGGCTCTAAACTATCGATTACGCCATTGGCGTTGTAGTCGCGATAGGCACGTCCGCTGATGGTGGCAGCGGCATAGGCGACCGAGCCAGCACTGGGCAACAAGGTGATTGCGAATGCTACCAATAAGGTGCAACACACAACCAGTGTGCTGAATGAATAACGAGAGGATGCTTGCTTCATACGTTTAAACCTCGTTGGTTAACACTAAGCGGCACGTCGTTGAATGCCAAAGCCGATCAGTCCGACTAATAAACCTAATAAGCCAATAAACCATAAGGCGGCAGTGTCAGCGCTACTGGTGCGTGGCAATGGTGGTTGGTTGCCTGCTGGTGGCGCTGCTGGCTTGGCAGTTGGCTGCGGCATCGCAGTTGCGCTGGGCATGGGCGTTGCGCTTGGTTGTTCAGGAGTTGGCGAAGGGCTGGGAGTTGGGCTAGGAATGCTTTGTTCTGGAGTTGCCGTGGCCGTAATGCCTGGTACCGAGATAATTGGCGTGGCCGTTGGCTCAATGCTTGGGGCTTGAGTTGGTGCTATGCCAGTTGGCTGAGCAATGCTGGTTGGCTCGGGAGTATTGGTGGGCAACACAACTCTAGTAGGCGCAGTGGTTGCCGGTTCAGGTGTATTGGTTGGCAAGGGTGTGTTGGTTGGTGTTGGTGGCTCGGTTGGGGTTAATGCCAATGGTCCAACATCCGCAGCATGCGAAGGTTGGGTCGGTAGAGCCACGAGAGCGATCAGCAGAATTACTAGGCTTCGAATGAACAACGTCATACAAGCTACTCCCACATCAGAGGGCTGGCCTGTTCCACTGATCGCGAATCGTGAAATCGGCATGACCCAAGCAACGAAACATTGAATAAGGACAATTCGCTTGTTTGACCGTGGGAGTGGCGATCTTTTGGTAAGCCAATAACCCTAGACCGCAGCTTACGAAGGATTGAATACTAACTAGGCTAAATGGGCTACTGCCTCATGGTTACTTGTAAGGGGGAGGATTGATAGAAGGGTACGGGTGTAAATGTAAAACGCCCTTGATCAAATGATCAAGGGCGTTTTTGGTAGTTGCAACAACAGCTTATGGCGCGGTATTGATCCAGGTGTTAAAGTTGCTCAAGACGGTTGAGGTGATCCGTGTACCAGAGTTGGTGCTAGTGCCGCCGTTGGTGTGTACGCCAATCGAACAGTTGGTGCAGCTGCCGCTGCTGTTCCAAATTGGCGAGCCACTTTGGCCGCCATAGGTGTCGTTGGCATACGAGAGGCGTAAGCTGGTGTAGCTGCGCACGGTATCAGAGTGGAACCACATCGTGCCTGAAGCTTTATCGCCTGGGTAGCCAGCAATATTGGTTACTTGGCCAACTAAGCCAGTGCTGCTTGGCGCACGCAAGCCGAACCAGCCAGTTTGGTTGCCAACGCTACAATTAATTTTGAATGCACCATAATCGTAGTTGGGGCTGCCACTGGTTTGCCATTGTGAAACCGTAAAGAGTTTGGTGGCGTTACAGCCGCCGTAGGGGTTTGATGTGCCATTACGGCCTGGGTAGAACTTAACGTTGGTGACCCAAGCGTTGTTGCTCCAGAGACAGTGACCAGCGGTTGCCACGGTGTTGGCGCTGATCAACCAACCGGTACAAATATAGTTGCCGCCGCCGCTGCTAAAAGTAATTTGGCCAATCCGACGATAGGGGTCTGAGGTCGTTGCCG
>Ga0056911_1000960_pt1 | contig 11698 bp, 10 predicted proteins | sample EBPBio132013_DNA_FD_55022 | JGI IMG/M metagenome (GOLD analysis project Ga0056911, IMG submission 55022) | Wastewater treatment Type I Accumulibacter community from EBPR Bioreactor in Madison, WI, USA - Reactor 2_5/13/2013_ DNA | ecosystem: Engineered > Bioreactor > EBPR > Anaerobic-Aerobic >... | reverse complement strand
GATAATAAATTAAGGCTTATGGGGTGCGCAGCCGCCCCATAAGCCACCTTGAAGGAAGCGCGACAGCACTGCATTTGGGGATTCAGTGGGGACTTCTCGTCGGGGAACTATCAGCAATAGCGTCCAACAGTACGGGTCGGGATGCGTCCTGATGTGAGGATATTCCGTAGGATGCCGACGATGCTGGCATCGTATCGTCATCAGGATGAATCTGCACTCTGGGAGTAAGCAGGCAGGCATCATCAGCCGTGGCGGATGGCACACCAAGCAGCCCAGCATTGATGGTCATGCCGGAATTGGCCTGCTCCCGCCGCACGTTAGGCCGTCAGCATCGGGGGTGCTCGCCCGTGCCGCGCTACGAGGATCTGTCGCTGCATCTGGGTTCCACACTGCGGACATCGTGCCAGATCATGCGCCCACGAGGAGAAGACGGTTGGATCTTTCGGTGGAATCTCGTCTTGACCCACGGCGAGTTGCGCACGCATGTGGGCTAGCATAGCACGGCGACCCGGACTGAACAGACCGTAATAGCGCACTTTAACAAACCCTGCTGGCAGGATATGCGCCAGAAAGCGCTGAATAAACACGAGCGTCGGCAGTGCGCATGTCCGATACGCGCCGCTTGCACTGTGGCGATAGCGAAACATCACGTGGGTATCGTCGGCAGCCAAAATTCGATTGTTGCTCAATGCCACCCGAAAGACATAGGGCGCAAGATACTTCAACGCGGTTTCCCCGGTGCCAACGGGACGACAATCCACGACCCAGGGCTGCTGCCACGTCGCAGCGGGGATGGTCGCGGCGAAGCGGTATTGGCGGAATGATGCGTGGAGCTTCGCCCGATACAGGATCGCCAATGGACGGACGGGGAGCAAAAAATCGGCGTTTGGCGGTTGAACAACGCGTTCATCCGGAGTCAGCGCCACTGCCGGCACCAGATAATGGATGTGCGGGTGGTAGCGGAGGTCACGCGTCCACGTATGGAGCACACCAAGCATGCCGAGCTGCCCACCCAAGAACCGCGGATCAGCGGCCAGCTGCTGGAGGGCGGCGGCAGATGCCCGAAACATCGCAGTGTAAACCTCGCGCTGGTGAGCGCGAGCGCTATCCCGGAGTTCCGCTGGGATCGTAAAGGTGATCAGGAAATAGGGTACAGGGAGAAGACAGTCCTGTTGCTTGGTGAACCACGTCTGCCCCGCCTCGTNCTGACACGTTGGGCAATGACGATTCCGGCAGGAATGGTAGCTATAGCGCGTGGTCTGGCAGGCCGGACAGGTGAAGACCTGACCTCCCAACTCCGCTGTGCGACAGCGCTCAATCGCCCGCATGACATGGTGCTGCTGGGGCGTGATCACGTGGGCAGCACGATAGGTTGCTCCCGATCGTTGAAAGACCATGTTAAGCGTGATCATGGCAGGCCTCTACACAGATCGTCACAGATCTTGGCGGCATCAGTGAGCGTGCGTGGCGAAAGATGGGTATACAGCGCCGTCGTTTGCGGCGATTGGTGGCCGAGCCACGCTTGGATGACGCGGAGATTGACCCCCGCCTCCAACAGATGCGTGGCCCACGAGTGACGGAGCGTATGGATGGTCACATGTTTCTGAATGCCACTCTGCCGCACGGTTGCCCGCCACACCGCACGCAAGCTTTCACTGGCAAGTGGCTGGTGTGCCGTCGTGGGTGCGTGACCACGATGCCGGGCTGGAAACAGCCAGATGGCATGACGATGGGTTTGCCAGTGGGTGCGGAGCAGCGTCAAGAGGGGAGCAGGGAGAGGGACAAGCCGATCTTTGGTGCCTTTGCCAGCTTGGACATGGAGCACCATTCTCGCAGCATCAATCTGTGTAACCCGCAGGCTGATACCTTCCATACAACGTAACCCACAGGCATAGATCGTGGTGAGACATGCACGGTGATGCGGCAGCCGCACGAGGGCCAGGAGGGTTTGAACCTCGTCGCGGCTCAACACCGTCGGGAGGGTGTGGGCTTTGGGTGCTCGAACCAGATCGAGGGTCGGCCATGACCGATGGAGGACATATTCGACCAAAAACTTCAGCGCACACAGGGCAATGGTACTCGTGCTACGTGCAACCCGCCGCTCCGTGTGCAGATACAGGAAATAGTGGCGAATATCGTTGTCGGAGAGCTGATCTGGGGGACGATGGTAGTACTCGGCGAGGCATTGAATGGCTTGGAGATAGGCCCGTTGGGTATTGGCAGACAAACCCCGGAGCTGCATGGTCTCGATCATCCGGTGGCGGAGTGTGGTCATGGGTGGCCTCCTATTCGTTGATCAATGACCAACGAGTAGGAGGAATCGTGCCAAGAGTGGAACGATCATGAGACCAATGGGCGACAGACTCTCTGCGCGAGAGCGCTTCGTTCAAGAACGATTATCACAGGATTCGTGTGCAACGAGCCGTTAAGCTGAGTGTAAAACGGAGCGTCGCTCTCTATGAACATCGATCGTTATTACAGGAATAGTCGGAAGCCCCATGTCACCATATGCCACGAAGCTGTCCTGACTGGCGACATTCCACGCTAGGCATTGGTTACGCGAACATCCCGATGTTGCTGCCCTCTGCGGAGCACGCTGGTGCCATCAGTGATGCCGAGATCCGCATGTGGCGGCGAAAGGAATAACACGGTTAATCAACGGGTTTGCTATTATTGGTATATACATATATATATGTATATGTATATATTCGCTTCCATGTTTTGGGGGCCGCGCGTTTAAGCTCTGTTGTGAAAATATCATAAGGAGTATGTAGGAGCTGTATGATGTTTGAGCTAAACTTTAAAATCATGGTAGATATTGCGAATGAGGATATTATATACTTTGTCGGAGATTTCCTAAAGGACAAGGATCACGGCGATATCCGAAGATCTCACTTCGCAGATCATCACGTTATAAGCTGTCCACTATTCATCAATGATAATCAAACGCCATCAAATCTTTTCCGATTGGGAGATAAAATTAAACAACGACTTGAATCACGAAAAACATCTGTCTTGCAAATAATTATCGGCGGAGAATATCCAGAAATAGAACATCTAAATAACAGAAGTGGCTTTTGGATTTCTGCCGAATTACAACGATGGAAAGAATTAATAATAGGTGATGCTACATTAATTAGTCGGGATTGGTCATTTTTGCCATTTAGAGAAGAAAATAATGAAGAATATGCATTATTTAAACCTGATAATGAAATACGATTACTTGGTATTCGTATTAATGAATTATCGCGACTTATGAATATTTCAGTCGGTTTAAAAATTTGTTTATCCGAAAAATATAGCATAAGTGATTATATATCCTCTGCATTCAGTGAATCTCTCGAAAATTTTTACAATCTAGGCGGATTGAATGTCATATCAACAACGATATTACAAATGAACAAAAAAATATCATTGATCAACTCATACCTTGAAGAATTAACAGAATCAGAAAACCTAAATTTATATAATTTTTCCGCAATGAATATGCTATTAACAGACAAGAGCGATAAAACAAGTATTGTAAATCTTGTCTCATCTGGTATATTAATTATTAATGAAATCAGAATGGGAGAATAGTATGCCAAGTTACTCCTTTAATGTTACAATGACGGTAACAAACTCTACCGATAGAGAACAGTCTGTTAGTATACCACGAGGCACGCTTATCGAACCTGATTTGTCACATCTTGCCTATCAAAGTGCTATTTTAGTAAAAGACTATATTTTCAAGTTAAGTCCAAGGGAGACACGTTCTGTTATACTGGAGGCAGCGTGTTGGAACCAGCATCTCGCCCCTCCAAAAGGTATTTACGGAACCTTGACACCGTTAAGAGGTATGATAGATGAAACCACTGATATTTGGGGGACAAGCTCTACACCATCTAAGGCTACGGTAGCTATAAAGCCAGCACAGAATGCTCATATATTCTCTGCGTTTGCCAACGCGAGTCCGCCCCTTGCATATAAGTTTCTACGCGGGGTCGCTTCCACAGCTGCAACTCATGGTATTAATGTTACAGATATCATGACCCAATTAAATGCTATAACTTTACCGTATACCAATAGTAGTCAAATCTCTACTATTGCGGATCATGCTGCATTACGGCCATATATTTCGGCAACCAGAATAAGAGAATTCTTTATCAGGCAAGGGAATCCCGCCAACGATCACATCGAGGCAGTTATAGATCTGATTACGCATATTTATATTCTCACATCACATGATCTTGTCACTAATCTTAAGGAATCTGCTATGAAACTTTGGGATATATATCGGGATAGGAAGATCGCAGTTGATGATGAAAGAAAGCGGGAGTTAACCACGATAATTTATCAACAATACAACGCAATATTAGAAAAACTCCCCTCATTAGATGAAATTTATTGGACATCGTAAATATGATAGATCAGGTTGAAATAGAAATAATCAAAAAATTTATCTCTCACATGGAACGGAGAAACAGACCAGAAGGTTTAGCACAAATAACCTTGAAGCAGTTTTGCGATTGGCTTACGAACCAATTAACACATAGAAACACCGATCGATATCTCACAAGCACATCCATAATCCTAATAGATCTATGCTCTTTCATACATCAATCAAACGATTTGTCAAATGAACATTGTCGACGAATGTCCGGTAATCTTTTAAGATTTTCATGGGAATTGAAAGACGATATAGATCGATTACTGACCGCCGTCGATGAAAAAGAAGTAGATAATCGTCGGCGATCGACCAGGAAAAAACAGAATGACCTTAAAGAGGCAATTATTCAATTCGGTCATATGTTCCGGTGGAATTCACTCCATATGTGGATCTCACAGTACGTAAACACCAAAACCGAGGAACGAGGAATGACTGGATCTGAGCCAATCGCAATAGCAGATGTTACGAAAAACGAAACGGAGGAGCTAAATATGACTGGATCTGAGTCAATCGCAATCGCGGCTGTTACGAAGGCGGTGGATTTTCTATTCGACGAAGCCAAAGCTATCTTGCAAGACATTCGCGACCGACGAAAAAGTGATCCCGTAGCCAAACCATTACCCGTACTACCTGCTGATACTGAGCCTACAACGAAAGAAACGGTGCGAACATGGAGCATGAAAAACCTACGCCTCCGCGATGATCCAGACGAAGTAGCTTTTTTGCTAAAGCAAATCGAAATCTTTCGATTTAATCGACGGCATACTCTGAATACTCTGAATATGATGGGCCTTCTAACCCCACAACATATCATGCATGAGCTTCGTACTGCGGAAGATGGTATTCGTGAGTACAGCCAAAAGCTCAAAAACTTCATTGAAACAGTTTATGGACACAAGATTTATATCGTTGGTTTAAGTTCTCAATAAGATACCCGATCATACAGGCAATGGACGCGAGAATTACGAGTCTTTCAGAACGTAGGTACACTGACGTCGATGGTTTATCAAGAAGTGTGCAAAATCAAATCTAGCTAGGCATGCGAATTTTTCGAAGCTGGAGTTAAACGCAAGACCACTCAAATAAGAATTATCGCGGCTGGTATCGCTGAATAATAGGGCATCGCGATCATTGTTGTGCTGTTCATGCACATCGTCACCCAGTGTGCTGATCAGGTACATCATCGGTCGGTGTGCTGTTCACGCACATCGTGACCCAGTTTGTGTGCTGATCAAGTACATCGTCACGCGGATCACCCACATCATCGGCGATGCGATTGCCTCCGGTAAGCAAGCCCAGACGCAGCACTGACCATGTGTGCTGTTTCCCCACATCGTCGGTTGGTTTCCCCACATCGTCGGCATCCTCATCGGCTCCCATGACCCAACGGTCGCCGAGCGTGTCCTGCTGCGGGAGTGTCATGGAGCGATCAAGGAACACGCCATCAATCAAGGCAAATCACGCCGTTCCTGAGCGGGACGATGTTGTTTAAGCAACGGGTGGAGACGCTGAGTGGCGTGGCTGAATGCAAACCAAGCACATCCACCTACTGATGGACATCGAGCCGCCGACGATGTGGGGAAACAGCACAGGATGCCCCCACACGGGAACTCGTGATCTACCACGCGGAACAGGAATATCGCCGCCATGCGCTGCGTGGGATGGGTGCAATGCCATGCGCATTTGACCAGTTTGTTGAGCAGGTGTGTGCGGCAGCACGGGGTGAGGATGCCCGTATCCGCGACCGCCAGCGCCGTCGCTAGCCGTAGGTCTGTGTTGAACCAATCAGTGCTGCTGGCCGCTCACCGTCTGTGGGAGCGGCGTTGCGGCGTGGGCAACCGCAAGGCGGGCACACGGGGCAAGGGGGCATGCACGAGGTGCGTGAATCGGGTGACGACCTCACTAAACAGCACACCGAGGCCCAAGCGCAGTTGGATAGCTATTGTACGTGGTACACGACCGAACGACCGCACCAAGGCCGTCAGTGTGCCAACCGTCCACCCGCTGCGGCGTATCCCGACCGCCCCGAGCTGCCCGCTGTGCCAGCCATGGTCGATGCCGACGGCTGGTTGCGTGCGCGGGATGGCTGGACGGTTGTTCGTCGGGTCGATCGGAATGGCTCGCTGACCGTGGATGACCACCGCTACCATCTTGGTACGCGCTATGCAGGCCACGATGTCCTGATGACGCTTGACGCGGCCACTGCCGAGTTGGTCGTTCGGAGCGGAGAAACCGTGATCAAACGCCTGCGGATCAACGGCTTGTTGGGCGGCATGATGCCCTTTGAGCAGCTGGTAAACCAGCTGTGCGACCAATGTCGGCAGGAACGATTCCGTTTGCGGGGGCGGGCTGGCTAGCGGTTGCGCCGGGTAGGTTAACAAGGGTTTCAAGGCACATGGGTATCCTACTAAGCGTGGAGATTGGCATTCTTTCACTTTAGCATAGGTGAGCATCACAGGTATTGCGGGAGACCCAACTATCGGGCGGAAAGTGACATTCGCGGCGCATCAACGCACCAAGCTCGCCGGGGGCGCAGTCATCGGCAGCGGCCAGAATGCGCAGGCGGTCGCGGGCACTCCAGTGGAGGGACGGCAACGATTCGAGACAAATTCGCCAAGTCGAGAATATGTCTCAACTTGAACGCTATTTCGAGGAAATTGGCGTGCAAAAGAACATTTTGCGTCGTTTTTCAGTGGGGTTAGCAACCTCAAAACCACGTATTAATGGGTGATAGCCTGACTTTGTGAGCCAAAAACAACGCATAACGGCTTTTTTGCGTCGTTTTTAGCTATAATTTTTCACGTTTTGTCAAGCTGGCGAATTTGTTTCAGATCTGTAATGGTCAAAGAGCTGTTGCACGCTCACTCAATCTTCGTCGTCCAGCAAAAAGTGGCACGAACAAGCGCCAATCGCGGGCTGACCGCCGCATCGTGAATCACTCGGGGTGCGCAAAGGGCGTTTGACCATTACAAATTTGTTTCAGATCGTTGCCCTCCCTCCAGTGGGTGCGAGCCGCTTTGGGTCGCACTTCGGGGTCATGGGTCGATTGGTCGGGCGTTGGTTTTTTGCTGGCCATGGGAACTCCTTGCGGCCCCCGACTTAAGATCATAATCTCAGATCTGTCTCACCCATGGTAGCACAGAGGGGAGTTCGGAGAATTAACCAATTTCTTCTCCGTTCGATAGGCATCCGATCCGAAATCCATCGGATGTCCATCGGATCTTTTTCTAAAAAGTACTGAATTCAACGATTCAATCTGATACTCTAGGCATGGCTGGATTGGTTTTATAGAACACCATGTCACGAAAGGAGAAAATCCCATGAAGTCCATTCATATGAAGAGCATTCGTTTTATCGGTGTTCTCGTCTTGATGCTCTTGGTGATTATTGGAATGTTGGTGCATCCATCGGTGCAAGCCGCAGAGCAACGGAAGTGTTTTGACGTGGCACTGATTCCAGATTGTATTGAAGGTCGATTCCTCCAATTCTGGGAAGATAATGGTGGCGTAGCGGTGTTTGGATATCCGATCACGAGTGCGTTCGAGCAAGTCAACGAGGATACCGGCCAGGTATACCTCACTCAGTATTTTGAGCGCCAGCGCTTCGAACTGCACCCAGAGAATAATGCTCCCTACGATGTTCTCTTGGGTCGGCTGGGTGCTGTCAAGTCAGACTGGACAAGCCCAAATTGGCGCGAAGAGGATGCTCGATCACGTTCCTATGGATTTGCTGAGATGCCCCTCTATTTTGAGGAAACCAAACAGAATGTCGGCGAGAATGTTTCAGCATTTTGGCAGACAAATGGTCTGGAATTTGATGGTCACGCAGGAAAGAGTCGGGCCGAGAGCGTTGCCTTATTCGGAATGCCATTGCGTGCAGAGAAGGGGAGCTCGGCAAAACCCTACACATGGCAGGTTTTCGAGCGTGCTATCGTAGAATATCACCCTGAAATCACTGGTAACCCTACGCTTGGTGATAGACTGGGCGTGTGGTATGTGCAAACTAAATGTACGGGTCGAATGGGAGACAATTTGTTCAATTCCGAGACGTGCGATCGCGTTTCTGGCATCGCCTATCCCTAGCCCACACCAACAATTAGACCCCGGAGCGGGGGCAAACGCTCAGAAAGCTGTCAGTTGACGGGCTTGTACTTTTCTCTATCACTCGGATGGAGAATACAAGCCCGTTTTTAATTCAAAGGAGTCGCGCATGTCTGCACACCATAAAGAGGTTATACACGAGTCCGCGCAGGCATCGCGCAGACCACTGTTCTCCATTGTTTCACCCGTTCTATCGGAGCTTCCCTCTGACGAAGATATAGACACTTGTACCCTTATCGTTCCTCGTTATTTTGTTACAACATTGAAGGAGATTGCAGAATTATTAGAAGCAGATAGAGCGTGTGGTAAACCAAGCGGCTTTGTACGACAAGCACGGAGAGGCTTAAAACGCCTCCTGAAAGACGTACCAGCTTAATGCAGAAATGATAATTAGACCCCGGAGCGGGGGCAAACGCTCAGAAGGCGAACGCCTGTTGATCCACCGAATGTGGACTAACAGGCGTTTTTAATTCGATTTCGTTGTGGAGGTTTTTGATGGATCTATATCGACTCAAACGATTCTTTTCTCATTGGGCTGTCTGCTCAATCGGTGTCATGTGTGTACTACTCATATGTGCTCTGGTGTGGCCTCGTAATCCAGTTGGTTCTATTCCGAATGTTGACAATCGGCAGCTGCAATCTCGTAATACCGCATCGGTCATCGTTAACCCAAGAGGGAGTGAGGTACAACCACCAAGCATCAATTTGCCAGCATTTACGATGATCTCCGCGCTAACTATGCCGGTCGAATTAGACCTGTCTCCAAAAGAACAAGCTTCGTTTCGCTTAGTGGAGTGGCTGCCGCTCACTAGCACACTCCAACTGCAGAACGATTCGGCGCAAGCTACGGCCATCATTTCGGCATTTAATACCTTGCGTACTGATAAGCACATGCAACCACTGATTCTTGATGAGGATCTTCTCCAACGCGCTGGCGCGATGGCTCAGTCCCGCTTGGCATTCCGCCTCTATAACGAAGACAGCACCGTTTTTCGGACGCATCAGGCGGTATGGCTGGCATCGTTTGGTATCACTGAAGGTGGCCCACTCTCGGTTGATATGATCCCCCTTCCGGCTGACATTATCGCGGCTCGACATAATGTAGATCAACTCATATCTCTTCTTCAAGATGGAGCCTATGGCCCATTGTCATCCGCTCGCTATAGCCGGATCGGCATTGGTGTAGGGAGAGTCGATGGTTGGGATACTGGGGGGACGCTTGTCGTCCTATTCTATTGAGGAGCATCCATGCGTCACTTTACAGTACTCCATATGATTGCAGGGGTCGTGGCTTTTCTCGCAGCAGTATTCATTACGTTTGGACATGCTGAATCAGTGGCAGCATCCTCGTGCAATGAGGCCCTGAATCCCGGTGGTTGGTCGAGGACTACCATCTGGGTTGAAGGTCAAAATTGGACTGCGAGCGGACTATCAAATAACAGTTATCGAGCCGAAGTCCATGAAACCAACCGTGGTGGTGCTCCATGTATTGGTAGTGATGGGGTTCGCTGGTGGGGCTCATGGCGTAGACCTCCGATTGGTGTTGGCCGTTCATCATCAATGCAAGATCCTGGCTATGGTGCCAATCGGGTTGATCGTGAACAATGGCCGTCAAGCATCGTCGGGATTGCTATTCCTACCCCGCCGCAAGGCCTCTACGCAGCTGGGGAATGGTATCCCAGTTATGATCCTAACGGCAACGGGTATGAGGATGTATTCCGCCATGACGATGTGCATGTCTGGAATGTTCCACCGCCACCTACGCCCACACCTACTCCTATCCCGACTGCAACACCGCAGCCCGGAGTATTGGCCATCAGCGTGATTGCCTGTGGCAATCCATTCCAAACACGCATTCAACTCGCAGATAACTCGCAAGGGTTCGATGGTGTCTCTTCTGCATCATTTTCCGTCAATCAGGGGCAGACAGTAACGGTTTTGGCGGCAGGCTATGGTGACTATCACACAACCACTGCGTTGGGTCGCGCAGGTCAGTCTATTACCATTAATATGAATCGCCTATCAAATGCTGGTCCTTGTGGTGTCAATCCATCACCGACTCCAGCTTTAACACCCACCATCCCACCTCCATCATGTCCTGGTGCGCCCGCAATACCAAATGTTTCATTGTCGGGTAATTTAGATACACAGAGTCCAGGCCGACTTGTACCAGTTGGCACAAATACCTTTTCATGGGGGGCCATACGCTCACGGTATGGACAGGGAATGTTTCTTAAGGTGCGTGAATCACACGTACCATTTGATCAACTCAGTGCTACGCAGATTACTGCGCTACCAATACTCTATGCGTATGATCAGCCCGCTGATCGCTATCAATATGCAATCAACTGGAATCCATCGACGAGTTGGACAAATGATGGACCGCCAGGAGCCCCCTACTATGGTGATTTGGCTGGTATTTATCCATTCACGCATGCTGGACAAGGAGTCATCCTCAATAATGCATTTCGTCATGCTGTCCGCAACAGTGGTGCAAATCATATCGAAGATGGTTACTATATCGTAACTGATGGAGTCCCACCTCCATCATTCTCAAACCACTGGCGTAATTTTTGGGAACTGAAGCCAAGTGGACCAAATCCTGAGCTAGGTGTGCCAACCGTTGCTGGCCGTTACTATCGGGTTGAGATTTTTGGTCAATCAACTGGCTGTGGACAATGGCAAAACGGTTTGGTTCAGTTTGCCTACTTTCGAACTACTGACCCATCGATCACAATTTCTCTTCGACGAGCAACCATGGCTGGGGCAGATGCTGGACCAATCGCTAACCAGCCTATAACGTGGCATAACCCCACACTAGGCACGAACACAACACTTCGGTCTGATGCTAATGGCAATGCTGTTCTCGCATGGCCAACGACGATGCCAGGTGCTCCCAATAATTATATCAATCTGCGTCCTGATCTCGCTGAGACAGATTTCGTCTGGAAAATTGAGGGCAGTTGTACAACCCAGCCTGGTGTCATGATTGGGCTCGATGCTGGCCCAGCAGGCCCTGCGGGCGCACTCCGCAACCTAACTGCAGGTGGATGCAGTGCTATTTTCTACTATATCCAAATCCCCACGATCGATGCCCGAGTACAGAAGCGCAATGTCGACGGCATATGGCAGATCTTTAGTGGCGGCACCCTCTCACTCCTAGGTTCGC
>Ga0056911_1000952_pt1 | contig 11791 bp, 10 predicted proteins | sample EBPBio132013_DNA_FD_55022 | JGI IMG/M metagenome (GOLD analysis project Ga0056911, IMG submission 55022) | Wastewater treatment Type I Accumulibacter community from EBPR Bioreactor in Madison, WI, USA - Reactor 2_5/13/2013_ DNA | ecosystem: Engineered > Bioreactor > EBPR > Anaerobic-Aerobic >... | reverse complement strand
GCCCTGACCGACCACGACGACGTCGACGGCCTGGCGGCGGCGCGCGAGGTGGCTGACGCGGTGGGTATGGCGTTTGTCAATGGGGTCGAGATCTCGATCGANTGGGAGAGGCTGCAGATTCATGTTCTGGGCCTGGCCTTCGATGTCGCCGACGCACCACTNAACGCCGGTCTGGCCGCTATCCGCTCGGGTCGGATAGAACGTGCGCGGCGGATGTCGGCGGAACTTGCTCTGGTCGGCGTCGGTGGCGCCTTCGAGGGGGCGATGCGTTATGCGGCCAACCCGAACCTGATCAGTCGCGCGCATTTCGGACGCTATCTCGTGGAAGCTGGCGTCTGCAAGGANTTGCGCAGTGTCTTCGAGGCGTATCTGGTCCCCGGGCGACCGGGTTACGTGGATCATCGCTGGGCGACGCTGGGCGACTCGGTGCGCTGGATCCTCGATGCAGGCGGGATTGCGGCGGTGGCGCACCCGGGCCGTTACAAGCTGACGCGTAGCGAAATGCGGCGCTTTCTCGGCGAGTTCAAGGATCTCGGTGGGCAGGCGATCGAAGTCATGTCGGGAAGTCACACGCCGGAGCATGTCGCTGTCTATGGCCGCCTGGCGAAGGAGTACGGCTTTCTGGCGTCGCGAGGTTCGGATTTTCACGGGCCCGGCGAGAGTTACGTGGATCTCGGCCAGTTGGCGCCCTTGCCGGACGGCCTGACGCCGGTCTGGGAAGCTTTTTGAGCCTTCTGACAAGCCATGGCACAGTATCTTTCAATTCATCCGGAGAACCCGCAGGCGAGGTTGCTGCAAAGGGCGGCCGAGGTCATCGGGCAGGGAGGGGTNATCGCCCTGCCGACTGACTCGAGTTACGCTCTCGGTTGCCAGCTCGGCGACAAGGCGGCGGTCGAGCGCATTCGCAGTTTGCGGGGTGTCGATGATCGACACCATCTGACCCTGATGTGCCGCGACCTGTCGCAGATCGGNCAGTTTGCGCGCGTCGATAATGCTCGCTATCGTCTCCTCAAGGCCACCACGCCGGGCAGCTATACCTTCATCCTGGAGGGAACCCGCGAGCTGCCGCGGCGCGTCCTGCACCCCAAACGCAAGACGATCGGCCTGCGCGTGCCTGCGCATGTGGTCACCCTGGCGCTCCTGGCGCAGCTCGGCGAGCCGCTGCTGACCTCGACCCTGATCGTTGCGGGCGACGATGAGCCACTGACCGAAGCGTGGGAGATCCGCGACCGGCTCGACGCCCAGCTCGAGCTGATCCTCGACGGCGGGCGTTGCGGGGTCGAGCCGACCAGCGTTGTCGATCTGACCGGCCAGCTGCCGGTGCTGGTCCGCGCCGGCCTCGGGTCGCTGGCGCCGTTTGGCCTCGATTGAGGAGGACCGCATGGAGGCGCTGATTCAGGCGATTGCCATTGCCGCCTTGCCGGTGATTCTGGCGATCACGCTGCACGAGGCGGCGCATGGCTATGCCGCGCGCCATTTCGGTGATCCCACCGCCTGGCAGCAGGGCCGGATCACGGCCAATCCGCTGAAGCATATCGATCTGGTCGGGACGATCATCGTGCCGGGCATCATCCTGCTGCTGTCTACTGGCGGCATCCTGTTCGGCTGGGCGAAGCCGGTTCCCGTCGATTTCAGTCGCCTGCGCCATCCGAAAAGCGACATGTTATGGGTCGCCGCGGCCGGTCCGGGGGCCAATCTGGCGATGTTGCTGTTCTGGGCTCTGGTGATGAAGCTGGCCTGGCTNCTGCCGATCAATTTCTTCAGTCTGCCGATGGCGCGCATGGCCGAGGTCGGCATGTCGGTCAACATCGCTTTGATGGTGCTCAACCTCTTTCCGTTGCCGCCGCTCGATGGCGGCCGCATTGCGGTCAGCCTGCTGCCACGAGCCGTGGCCTGGCGCTTTGCGCAGATCGAGCGTTTCGGCTTCCCGATCCTGCTGGTCCTGTTATTCACCGGAGTGCTCGGGTCGCTGTTGACGCCGGTGATGCGTCTGGTCGGCGGGATGGTCGAAATGCTGTTTCAATTACCTTCCTGAATCGTCGAAGACAGAACATGTACGCAGAACGAGTCCTCTCCGGCATGCGGCCGACCGGCAGCCTGCATCTCGGTCACTATCANGGGGTGCTGAAGAACTGGGTCCGCCTTCAGAACGAGTATCCCTGCCTGTTCTTCGTTGCCGACTGGCATGCGCTGACGACNCAGTATGACGACCCGCAGGGCATCGTCAGTTCCTCGTGGGACATGGTCATCGACTGGCTGGCGGCGGGNGTCGATCCCGAGCGGGCGGTGCTGTTCATCCAGTCGCAGGTGCCCGAACATGCCGAGCTGCATCTGCTGCTGTCGATGATGACCCCCTTGGGCTGGCTGGAGCGCGTGCCGACCTACAAGGATCAGCAGGAAAAGCTCGAGAACAAGGACTTGTCGACCTATGGTTTCCTCGGCTATCCGCTCCTGCAATCGGCCGACATCCTGATCTACCGCGCCGACAAGGTGCCGGTGGGCGAGGATCAGGTGCCGCACATCGAGTTTTCGCGCGAAGTCGCGCGCCGCTTCAATCACCTGTACGGGCGCGAGCCGGGTTTCGAGGACAAGGCCAGGGAAGCGGTGACCCGACTGGGCTCCCGGCGCGCGCGCCGCTATCAGGAACTGCGCACGCGTTTTCANCAGCACGGCGAGCAGGCGGCGATCGAGCGTGCGCATGTGCTGCTCGATGAAGTCGCGGGCCTTTCGCANGTCGACCGCGAACGCCTCTGCGGCTATCTCGAAGGCACCGGCAAAATGATTCTCGTCGAGCCCGGCGCGCTGCTGACCGAGGCCTCGCGGATGCCCGGGCTCGACGGCCAGAAGATGTCGAAGTCCTACGGCAACACGATCACCCTGCGCGAGGACGCGGAGTCGGTGACCCACAAGGTNNGGCGGATGCCCACCGACCCGGCGCGCGTGCGCCGCAACGACCCTGGCGACCCGGACAAGTGCCCCGTCTGGCAACTGCATCAGGTCTATACGGACGAGACCTGTCAGGCCTGGGTGCAGCAGGGTTGCCGCAGTGCGGGGATTGGCTGCCTGGAGTGCAAGCAACCGGTGATCGATGGCATTCTGGCCGAGCAGGCACCGATGCGTGAGCGGGCGCAGCCGTATCTCGACGACCCGCGTCTGGTGCACGAGATCATCACCGACGGCACCCNCAAGGCACGCCAGCTCGCTCGCGAAACGATGCGCGACGTGCGCGACGCCATGGGGCTGCATTACGGCTGAGCGCCGGCTCGCAACGGCGATGAGCGATACTGCCACCATCGAAGCGGAAGCGGAGCAGTCGCTCGACCCGGCGGCCGCCAGTCCGCTCGCCCGCATCTATGGCGAGCCCCTGGCGCAGCTGCCGCATGATCTCTACATTCCGCCCGATGCGATGGCGGTCATGCTCGATGCCTTCGAAGGACCACTCGATCTCCTGCTCTACCTGATTCGCAAGGCGAACGTGAATGTTCTGGACATTCCCATGGCGCCGCTCACCGAGCAGTACCTGGTGTACGTCGAGGCCATGCGCTCGCAGAACCTCGAGCTGGCCGCCGACTACCTGGTCATGGCGGCGATGCTGATCGAGATCAAATCGCGGATGCTGCTGCCTCGCCCAAAGGTCGTCGCAGGCAGCGAGGCCGAGGATCCGCGCGCCGAACTGGTTCGCCGCCTGATCGAGTACGAGCAGATGAAACTCGCCGCGCACGGACTCAACGAGCTGCCNCAGGCCGAGCGCGATTTCGACTGGGTCGAGGCCTGGGTCGAAAAGACCCTGTTGCGGCGACTACCGGAAGTCAATGTGCTGGACCTGCAAAATGCCTGGTCTGCGATCCTGCGACAGGCCAGGCTGCACACCCGTCATCTGGTGCAGCGCGAGGAGTTGTCGGTGCGCGAGCACATGGGGCTGATCCTGCGTCATCTGCGTGGCGCNGGCGGCTTCGTCGAGTTCGCTGATCTTTTCGATCCCGCGCAGGGTGCACCGGTTCTCGTGGTGCACTTCCTGGCCCTGCTTGAACTGGCGCGCGAGCATCTGCTGGAAATGACGCAGGTGGAAGCCTTTGCGCCGATCTACCTGAGGTTGGCTGATGAACGCAGCGACTCCCGATCCCGCCCCGACGCCTGAGCTGTCGGGCACTCCCGGCGAGTTGAAGCGCGTGCTCGAAGCGGTGCTGCTGAGTGCCAAGGAGCCCCTGTCGCTTGGTGAACTCAGGAAGGTTTTCGACAACAGGATTGCCGCCGACGTGCTGCGCGTGCTGCTCGACGAGCTGCGCGCGGAGTGGGACGCTCGCTCGCTCGAACTGCTGCAGGTGGCGAGCGGCTGGCGTTTTCGTACGCGCGCCGAGTTCATGCCGTATCTGGAGCGGCTCAACCCCGAGAAGCCGCCGCGCTATTCGCGTGCGGTGCTGGAAACGCTGGCCATCATCGCCTACCGGCAACCGGTGACGCGCGGCGATATCGAGGATATCCGTGGGGTCACGGTGGCGACGCAGGTGATCCGCGTGCTCGAGGAGCGCGGCTGGGTCGACGTCGTCGGTCACCGCGACACNCCCGGGCGGCCGGCGCTGCTGGCGACGACCCGGAAATTCCTCGACGACCTGGGTCTGCGCAGTCTCGCCGAGTTGCCGGCCCTCGAACATATCAATCCCACCCTGGACCTCAATGATGCCGACAAGTAATCGCAGACCCCCTGCCGATCCCTCTCCCCAGCCGCGTCCGGCCCGCTCGGCGGCTGCAGGGCGACGTCCGTCCGCAGCGGTGCCGGATTCTTCCGGTACCGTCGGCGGTCCTGGCAAGCCGGCTCGCGGCGGCCAGCGCGACTCGTCCCGGCGTACGCGTCACCAGGAAGTNGCGGGAAAGCCCGAGCGCCTGCACAAGCTGCTNGCCCAGAGCGGTATCGGTTCGCGTCGGGAAATGGAAGAGCTGATCGCGGCCGGTCGTATNTCGATCAATGGCGAGACGGCGAGCGTCGGNCAGACGGCAAGCGCCGGCGACCGGGTAAAGGTCAATGGCAAGCTGGTGCAGCTGCGCTTTTCCGACCGNTTGCCGCGGGTGATCCTCTATCACAAGCCCGAGGGAGAGATCGTTTCGCGCAACGANCCCGAGCATCGACCCAACGTCTTCACGTCGATGCCCCGCATTTCGGCCGGACGCTGGGTGGCGGTCGGCCGTCTCGACTTCAACACCAGCGGGCTCCTGCTGCTGACGACCTCTGGCGATCTCGCCAATCGACTGATGCATCCGCGCTACCAACTGGTCCGCGAGTATGCGGTGAGAATTCTCGGCGAGCTGACCGAGGAAGTGCGCCGGCAACTGCTCGACGGCATCGATCTCGACGATGGTCCGGCGCAGTTTGCCAGCTTTCAGGAGGCGGGCGGCGAGGGCGCCAACCGCTGGTACCGCGTCTCTCTTCACGAGGGCAGGAACCGCGAGGTGCGCCGCATGTTCGAAGCGGTCGGTGTGGTCGTCAGTCGNCTGATGCGCGTGCGTTACGGTCCGTTCNCCCTGCCGCCGGGGTTGAAGCGTGGCCAGGTGCTCGAATTGAGCGAGGNGGACGTGAAGAAGCTGCTGGCCGACTTCGGGATGGCCAATCCCGAAGCTGGACGTGCGCCACGCCGACCACGCGAGCGCTGAGAATTCCGCAAGCTCTCTGTTTGCCCTGCACGCATTTACGCAGCCTGACATTTTCTTTATAATTGAAGGGTTTTCCGCTCGCCCCCCAGGGGGCAATTTTTTCGGGGATGGGCGTTTCGCCCATTTTTTGTTTGCAGCCATGGATTTGCACGAAGTTCTTGAAGTTACGGTAACGGGTCTCGGCTACCAGTTGGTAGACGTCGAGCGCAGTCCGCGTGGGCGCGTGCTGCGCGTCTTCATCGACAAGCCCGCGAAGCCGCGTGGTGTCGATGTCGAAGACTGTGCGCTGGTCAGCAATCAGCTCACGCGCGTCCTGCTGGTCGAGAANATCGACTACGAACGTCTTGAAGTCTCGTCACCGGGGCTCGACAGGCCGTTGACGAAGGAAGTGGATTTCGAGCGTTTTGCTGGCTCGGAGGTCACCATCAAGCTGCGCTTGCCGCTCAACGGTCGACGGAACTTCGCTGGTGTCCTGCANGGCGCCCAGGATGGAAAAGTGCGCGTGCAGATCGATTNCGGCGAGATCGAGTTCGACCTGGCCAACATCGACAAGGCACGGCTGGTTCCGGACTTCGATCTGAAGAAGTCGAGCAACAGGCTGGTTTAGGAGGTAAAGGGAAAATGAGCCGCGAAATCTTGCTGCTGGTAGATGTCCTGGCGCGCGAAAAGAACGTGACCAAGGACATCGTCTTCGGCGCGCTCGAAATGGCGCTGGCGTCGGCTACCAAGAAGCGCGTTCACGACAACGCCAACGTGCGCGTGGTCGTCGATCGTGAGACCGGCGATTTCGAGACTTTTCGTCGTTGGGAAGTGGTTGCCGACGGCGACTTTCTCGATGAGGAACAGCAGATCCCNTTGTCGGACGCGCAGGAGCAGGACCCGGAGGTGGAGATCGGNGATTTCCTGGANGAGTCGCTCGAGCCGATCGATTTTGGCCGCATTGGCGCGCAAGCGGCCAAGCAGGTGATTCTGCAGAGGATTCGCGACGCCGAGCGCGAACAGATCCTCAACGACTTTCTGGCGCGCAAGGAACACCTGGTCACGGGTACGATCAAGCGCATGGAGCGNGGCAACGCGATCATCGAGACCGGCAAGATCGAGGCCGTTCTGCCGCGCGATCAGATGATTCCACGTGAGAACCTGCGTATCGGCGACCGCGTCAAGGCGTATCTGCTGCGCATCGATCGCGCTGCCCGCGGGCCNCAGTTGATCCTCTCGCGCACGGCGCCGGAGTTCATCATCAGGCTGTTCGCGCTGGAGGTGCCGGAAGTCGATGATGGCCTCCTGGAGATCAAGGCGGCTGCCCGCGACCCCGGCATGCGTGCCAAGATCGCGGTCAAGTCCAACGACCAGCGCATCGACCCGATCGGCACCTGTGTCGGGATGCGCGGTATGCGGGTGACGGCGGTGACCAACGAACTGGCCGGCGAGCGCGTCGACATCGTGCTCTGGTCGGCCGACCCGGCACAGTTCGTGATTGGCGCGCTGGCTCCGGCGGAGGTGAGTTCGATCATCGTCGATGAAGAGAAACACAGCATGGACGTCGTCGTGGACGAGCAGAACCTGGCGATCGCGATCGGTCGNGGCGGCCAGAACGTTCGCCTCGCGTCGGAAATGACCGGCTGGACGATCAATCTGATGACCGAGGAAGAGTCGAAAACACTGGTCGAGGCCGAGGCTGCAGCGATTCGCGTGCTGTTCATGGAGAAGCTCGACGTCGATGAGGAGNTGGCCAACATCCTCATCGAAGAAGGTTTCTCGACCCTCGAGGAGGTGGCCTATGTGCCGCTCCACGAGATGATCGAGATCGAGTCCTTCGACGAGGCCACCGTTCAGGANCTGCGCGAGCGCGCGCGCAATGTCTTGCTGACCGACGCGATCGTCACCGAAGAGAAAATCGGTGAGGTCGCCGAGGACATGCTGAACCTTGAGGGAATGGACAAGGTGCTGGCCGGCAAGCTGGCCAGCAGCGGGATCAAGACGCGCGACGACCTGGCCGATCTCGCGGTCGACGAACTCACCGAGATCACCGGGATCGATACCCCAAGGGCCAAACAACTGATCACCACGGCGCGTGCGCACTGGTTCGAGTAAGCGGGAAAGAGGAATTCATATGGCGCAAACAAGTGTTGCCCAATTTGCGACCCAGCTCAAGATGCCGGCTGGCGCGCTGCTCGAACAGTTGCAGAAGGCCGGCGTCGGCAGACGACAGGCGGACGATCTGCTTTCCGAGCAGGACAAGTCGAAGCTGCTGGATTATTTGCGACGCGCGCATGGCAGGGCGGACGGCAAGACCAAGATCACCCTGACGCGCAAGGAAACGACCGAGATCAGGTCGCAGGACGCGCACGGCAAGTCGCATACCGTGCAGGTCGAGGTGCGCAAGAAGCGCGTTCTCGTCAAGCGCGATNTTCCCGACGCACGTGCCGAAGTGCCGGCCGGGTCGCCGCAGGCCGCCGCGGTGTCGGCGGTCGTCGAGGAGGCGCGAGCGCTGCCGGTTGTCGAGCATGTCGAGCCGATCCGCGAAGTGGCCGTCGAGCCGGTCGTGCAGGCGATCACCGAAGCGCCCATCGAAGCGCCGGCCGAGCCGGTCGTCGAGGTGAAGAGCGAACNGGTTGTCGAAACCGTCGCCGCGCCGCCGGTCGAAGCGCGTCCCGAACCTGTCGCCGACGTGAAGGCGGGCGGCAAGAAAGTGGTGACGCGGGCGTCGATCATCGGCGAGGAGCAGCAGCGGCTGCGCGCTGAAGAAGAGCGGCGCAACGCCGAATTGCGCGCTCGCCAGGAAGCCGAGTTCAAGAGCAAGCAACAGCGCACCGCCGATCTGGCGCGNCTCAAGCAGGATGCCGAGAACAAGGCNGTGGCGGCGAAGGCGGCCGGCGTTGCCAAGCAGGTGGCAGCACAGACCGCGAGCGAGAGTCCCGCCGAAGACAAGACCTTGCACAAGCCGGCCGGCAAGCCGGCGACGGGCGACAAGAAGGCGACCGACAAGAAGTTGCCGGAGAAGAAGGTCGCCGACAAGAAAGGCCAGTGGAAGAACGAGGGTGCCAACAAGCGCGCCGGCTTGAAGACNCGCGGCGCCACCGGTGCTACCGGCTGGCGGGACAACAAGCACGGCAAGCGTCCCGGACGCGGCGCCGGCGGTGAGGAGGAGGAACACTCGTTCCAGTTGCCGATGGAGCCGGTGATCCACCAGGTCTATGTGCCNGAGACGATCTCCGTTGCCGATCTGGCGCACAAGATGGCGGTCAAGGCCACCGAAGTGATCAAGGCGCTGATGAAGATGGGCTCGATGGTGACCATCAATCAGTCGCTCGACCAGGAAACGGCGATGATCATCGTCGAGGAAATGGGNCACAAAGCNTTTGCCGCGAAGCTCGACGACCCGGATGCCTTCCTCGATGAGGCCNCTGGCGCCGACCAGAAGGATGTCGCCCTCGAGCCACGCGCGCCGGTGGTCACCGTCATGGGTCACGTCGATCACGGCAAGACCTCGCTGCTCGACTACATCCGCCGCACACGCGTCGCCAGCGGCGAGGCTGGCGGCATCACCCAGCACATCGGCGCCTACCACGTCGAAACCGACCGCGGCATGGTGACCTTTCTCGATACGCCGGGTCACGAGGCTTTCACGGCCATGCGCGCACGTGGTGCAAAGGCCACCGACCTGGTCATCCTGGTGGTCGCAGCCGACGACGGTGTGATGCCGCAGACGCGCGAGGCCATCCACCATGCAAAAGCCGCCGGGGTGCCGATCATCGTCGCGGTAAACAAGATCGACAAGCCGGGCGCCCAGCCGGAGCGGGTCAAACAGGAACTCGTCGTCGAGGATGTCGTGCCCGAGGAGTATGGCGGCGATGCGCCTTTCGTTTCGGTTTCTGCCAAGACCGGCGTCGGCATCGACGAGTTGCTCGAGAACGTCCTGCTGCAGGCCGACGTGCTGGAACTCAAGGCGCCGCGTGAGGCGTCGGCCAGGGGTCTGATCATCGAAGCCCGCCTCGACCGTGGGCGGGGGCCGGTGGCGACGATGCTGGTTCTCTCGGGAACACTTCATCAGGGCGACGTCCTCCTGGCCGGCCAAGTCTTCGGGCGGGTGCGGGCAATGCTGGACGAGAACGGCAAACCGATCAAGGAAGCCGGTCCGTCGATTCCCGTCGAAATCCTGGGGCTCTCGGATGTGCCGGCGGCAGGTCAGGAGGCGGTGGTACTCGCCGACGAGCGCAAGGCGCGCGAGATCGCCCTGTTCCGCCAGGGCAAGTACCGTGACGTCAAACTGGCGACCAAACAGGCAGCCAATCTCGAGAACCTGCTCGAACAGATGACCGAGGCGGAAGCCAAGGTCCTCGCCCTGATCATCAAGGCCGACGTCCAGGGTTCTCAGGAAGCTCTCGTGCAGTCGTTGCTGAAATTGTCGACCGGCGAAGTCAAGGTCAATGTGATCCATGCGGCGGTCGGCGCAATCAGTGAGTCCGACGTGCACCTNGCACAGGCCTCGAAGGCGGTGATCATCGGCTTCAACACGCGTGCCGACGCCGGCGCGCGCAAGGCGGCCGAGACCGCGGGGGTCGACATTCGCTACTACAACATCATCTACGACGCCGTCGATGAGGTCAGGGCAGCGCTTTCCGGCATGCTCTCGCCCGAGAAGCGGGAGGACATCACCGGTCTGGTCGAAATCAGGCAAGTTTTCCACGCCACGCGCATCGGCACCATCGCCGGGTGTTACGTNCTCGAGGGCGTCATCAAGCGCAGCTCGCGCGCGCGCTTGCTGCGTCAGCACATCGTCGTCTGGGANGGCGAGATCGAGTCGCTGAAGCGCTTCAAGGATGACGTCAAGGAGGTCAGGTCGGGCTTCGAGTGTGGTCTCTCGCTGAAGAACTTCAATGCTTACGAGGAGGGCGACCAGCTCGAGGTGTACGACGTCACGGAAGTGGCNAGGACGCTGTAAGTGAGTGGCAACCGGGGTTTTGCCCGCCGCGACCGGATCGCCGAGCAGATCCGCCGCGAGCTCGCCGAGTTGATCCGGACCGAGCTCAGGGATCCGCGTGTCGGCATGATCAGCCTGACGGAAGTCCAGGTGAGCGCCGACTACGCACATGCCAAGGTNTTCTTCAGCACGCTGGCCGGCAGCGAGCAACTCGACGCGGTGTACGCCGGCCTGCAACACGCCGGCGGCTTTTTGCGCCGCGAACTGGGCAAGCGCATCAGNATCCACGCGACACCTGAGCTGCATTTCGTTTTCGATGCGTCACTCGAGCACGGCGCCCAGCTTTCAAAGCTGATCAGCGAGGCGGTGGCGATCTCGGAACACAGCAGTCCGGCAGACCAGGCCCCTGAAGCCGATCCCGACCCGCGCTGAGTTGGCCGGCAGGAAGGTCTGGCGGCGCGTCGACGGCGTGCTGCTGCTCGACAAGCCGACCGGCATGACCTCCAACTCGGCCTTGCAGGCGGCGCGGCGTTTCTTTTCCGCGGCCAAGGGCGGGCACACCGGCACGCTCGACCCCCTGGCCAGCGGCCTCCTGCCGCTCTGCTTCGGTGAGGCCACCAAGTTCTCCGTGGATCTCCTCGCCGCCGACAAGACCTATGACGCCGACCTGCTGTTTGGCGTGCAGACGGATACCGGCGATGCCGACGGAATGGTCGTCAGGCGCTGCCCGGTCGACTTCGGGCCGGCCGAACTCGCGGCCGCGCTGGAGCCGTTGCGCGGCGGGATTCGACAGATTCCCCCGATGTACTCGGCACTCAAGAAAGACGGGAAACCCCTCTACGATCTCGCCCGTCAGGGCATCGAGGTCGAGCGTGTGGCGCGCGCGGTGACGATTCACGAACTGCTGCTGCTCGATGTTGCAGGCGATCGCTGTCGCTTGCGGGTCACCTGCAGCAAGGGCACCTACATCCGAACGCTGGCTGAGGATCTCGCCAGTTCTCTCGGCTGTTGCGCGCACCTGACGGCGCTGCGACGAACGGCCGTCGGCGCGCTGAACGTCGCCGATGCGGTGACCCTCGACCAACTGGCGGCGCTTTCCGAAGAAGCGCGCGGTCAATGGCTGCGGGCGCCCGACACGCTGCTGCAGAGCCTGCCGGCCATCTATCTCGCCGATGACGCCGCGCGCCGCTTTGCCCATGGCAATCCGGTCAGCGTCGCGGC
>Ga0056911_1000934_pt1 | contig 12002 bp, 9 predicted proteins | sample EBPBio132013_DNA_FD_55022 | JGI IMG/M metagenome (GOLD analysis project Ga0056911, IMG submission 55022) | Wastewater treatment Type I Accumulibacter community from EBPR Bioreactor in Madison, WI, USA - Reactor 2_5/13/2013_ DNA | ecosystem: Engineered > Bioreactor > EBPR > Anaerobic-Aerobic >... | reverse complement strand
AGAAAGGCTTTCGGGGGGCCACGATCAAATCAATTGCCGCCCGCGCCCAGATTCAGTCACCAGCCTTGATCTATTGGTATTTTCCCAATAAAGATGCGTTGTTGGAAGCGGTGATCCAGGTTCAAATGCCGATCTTGCAAAATATACAGGCACTTGATGGTTTGTTGGATCAGGAGCCACGCCAATTGCTGGGATTATTGGCTAAAGGTTACTTGCAAGCAGGCGATAATCCGCGCACTGTGCAGATAATGCGGGTGCTTTTGGGCGAAATGTTGTTGGGTCGTAATCCAACCGAGTTGCTTAATCAACAAATTGTGCCGCAGATCAAGCAATTTTTGGAACGCTATTTAATCCATCAAATTCAGCTTGGCCGCATGCGCCAGCACGATACTCGCGCCAGCACCAGAGCTTTTTTGGGGATGTTAATGCCCCAAATGTTGAGCAAAGTGATTTTGCCAAGTTTGCAGGCCGATGGCTTAACCGACGATGAACATATTGCCACGATTATTGATATTTTTCTGAATGGACTCAAGCCAGAGGAGTAAACCCATGAACGCTGTTGAAGTTCGGGGACTCACCAAACGGTACGGCAATGTCCAAGCCCTTCAAGGTGTCGATTTGACCGTACCTGAAGGCATAATTTTTGGCTTGCTTGGCTCGAACGGAGCTGGCAAATCGACCTTGATTAAAGCTTTGGTTGGCGCACTCAAGCCCAATAGCGGCGAATGGCAGGTGCTTGGCCTCAATCCGTTGCGCGATCAAGCTAAGCTCCGTGCCTTGATTGGTTATATGCCTCAGGGTGTGGCGCTGTATGAAGATCTCTCGGCCCGCGAAAATTTACGCTTTTTTGGCAGTGCTCATGGTGTGCCTGAGTTGGAGCAACGGATTCAAGAGGCACTTGAATTTACCGAATTAACCAGCCGCGCTGATCATCCAGTCTATGGTTTTTCGGGCGGGATGAAGAAACGGGTTTCGTTAGCCTGTGCTCTGCTACACAAACCACGCATGCTCTTTCTTGATGAACCGACTGCGGCGGTCGATCCACATCTCAAGGTGCGCTCATGGCAGCTCTTTCGCGAATTAGCCAACGCTGGCACAACCCTATTTATCAGCACTCACCTGATGGATGAAGCTTTGCTCTGCGACCGCCTCGCCATTCAACAAACTGGCAAAATTTTAATTGTCGATACGCCCCAAGCGATTTTGGAGCATGGGCAAACCCGATTAACCATCAAACAGGCTGAGCAAACCAGCGACCAGCAGATCGCCAGCACGCCTAGCGCTTTAGCCGAAGCCTTACATAGCTATGGGCTTAATTCAACAATTCAAGCTTTGGCCTTACACCCCGATTCACTCGAAACGATTGTGCTGCGCATGCTGCAAAAAAGCGAGGTGAGCGAATGAGCCGCATTTTAGTTGTTGCCAAACGGGTGCTAACCCAGCTTCGTCACGACAAACGCTTGCTTGGTTTATCGGTTATGGCTCCGTTGCTGATTATTTATTTGTTGAAAATTTTCTTCGATACCATGCCCAAGGGTTTCAATAATGCCCGCTACATCATGCCGATTACTGCATTTATGGTGCATTTTTTGGCATTTTTGCTCTGCGCAATCGTCTTAGTCCAAGAGCGCACCGCCGGAACCTTGGAACGGATGTTTATTAACGGCTTTCGACGGATTGAAATTATTGGTGGCTATGTGCTGGGCTATATTTTGCTGGCCACTTTCCAGGCAGCAATTGCCTTGGCGCAAGCCTTGTGGTTGTTCGATTTGAGCTATGCGTGGGCTGATTTGGGGATGTTGTTTGGGGTGATTTGGCTGCTGGCAATTACTTCGGTAATGCTGGGGATGTTTATCTCGACCTTTGCTCGGCATGAGGGCCAAGTTTTCCCGTTTATTCCGATGATTATCTTACCGTCGGTGTTTCTTTCGGGCTTGTTGATTAATCCTGAGCAATTGCCAACTTGGGCTAATTGGCTTGGTCATGCCTTTCCATTGTTCTATGCCAACGACGCAATTCAAGAAATTATTGGCAAAACCCCCAGCGCGAGCGTGATCTGGACAAATATAGCGATTTTGGTCGGCTATGGGTTGTTTTTATTAACCTTGGCCTCGCGCACCTTGAAAGATGTTGAATGATTGATCCACGAAGGACACGAAGCACCACGAAGGTTAATTGTTTCGTGCTCTTCGTGTCCTTCGTGGATCAATCCTCATCCCTCGTCCCTACTGATAACTCACATTATCTAAGCTGGGCATCGCGGCGATCCAGATTGGACCAGCTGGAAAGACGATTTCGGCATTGCTCCGATCATAAAACCGCAATGGAGCCGATTCGGAATCCTTGCGCCAAGTAGCCTCTTGGAGCGAGCCATTGGCAAAAACCAACGCCCGACCTTCGCCAATCACCTGCTGATCGATGCGGCCTTTGTCATCGCCGATGATTGGAGCTTCAAAAACTTCCATTGTTACAACGCTTTTGAAGGTCAGTTGTTGTCCACTAACCGCATCGATGTGAGCTGTGCCGCGTCGCAAACGGGCATATTCGTTGGTATCGGAATCGTAGCGCCAGCCCGCCGGATCTTCGGGGTAGATGAAGAAATAATCGATCGTGCTAATCAGCTCAGCCACTGGAGCCTCTGGTACAAACAAAAAGCCCACGTCGCTAACATCGGCCTCGGCGCTATCGCTCGCCCGATCATCAACATATTGGGCAATTTCAGTGGCACTCGTATACAAATTATGTGGTGCTTCGCGCTGCAACGAGCGACGTGAGTAATCGAAAATCTGGCGGCTTTCCAAACTAACCAAATCGATATCAATTACCAAATCATTAGCATCGGCGGCAAGGCGTTCGAGGCCTTCGGGGCTACCACCAGCGTGGGTATAGACTGCCCGAAAACCCATGGCCCATTGCACGAAATAGAGCCGCGCCGAGCGAATTGGCCCTAAATCGCCAGCAACCTCAGCCAATTCGGGAGTAAAAACCGCCATATAGCGAGTAACGCCGTATTCTGCCAAGGCCTCAAACACAATTGCGGCTTGATCCAAGCCAGTTTGCGGATAGGCCGCCGGAAAGTTATCAATCATGGTGATGTAGGGCCGTTGGGTTAGGGTGCCTCGCGCCATGGCAGGCCGCCCAGTGCGAGGGTCGCTGCTGATTGGCGTGGCAGTTGGCACGCTGGTTGGGCTAGGCTGGGTTGTCGCAGTTGGCGCAAGGGTTGGGCTGGCCGCTAGCGTGGCGGTTGGGCTGGGTTGGGCTGGCACAGTGGCGGTTGGTGTTCCGGTTGTGCTGCATGCTGCTACAATCAACAGCAAACTGATCGAAAACCATCGACGCATGCAAAACCTCCCTAACAATAAACCAAGCATTTGGTTCTATTATTGATCTAGGCTATCGACGAGAAAATACTTGATAGGTTTGATTTTGACTGATTACTTGCCAATTATCGGCTTGTAGGTTTTTGCCAATTGGACTGCCAATTTCAACTAAAGCACATTCAATTGTATATTGTTCAAATAATGGCTGATATTGCCCATTATCTTCAACTTGCATACTTGTATTCATAAAATCAGTTGGATAGGGATCAAAACGATTATCAATGAAAACAGGGCGTTCTGGCAAATACCAAATTAAATCGCCGCCGCTATTATAGGTATTATAGATATTCCCAGGGCAGTTCTTCATTGAATCAAGAATTGCTGGTGATAATAATGGTGTGCGTTGAAGCCAACTAAAACTCACTAAGCTAATCGCAATAATTGCCGTTAGCCCTAAAATAACTCCTTGCATTGGCTCAAAGGCACTCAATTTGCTTGGCTTGTAGGGAGTTACTGCATAGATCTTAAATAATAACAATACTGCTAGCACATCAAAAAAGACATTTTGGCGCACTGAACGGAATGCCATTATGCCAAATAAAATCGTTGCAAGCACCAAAAACCATTCATAATTCGTGCTTGGCTTATATCGTCGTCGATACCAAACTAAACCAAGCACCGTAACCAGTAAGAAATAGGGGTAACTCGCAAATTTAGTAAACTTTTGGGGTTGCCATTCTTCAATATACGCATAGGTGCTGCTATCAAGTGAATTAAGCGTGAATAACCATAATTCATAGCCATGCGGATTGCATAAACTTGCCAAAAATGAGAGCGCACTGATTGCTAGCCAGCGCACAACATCTTGGCGCTGGACAATATTTACCGCAGTGATAATACCGATTAATACCATTCCAACCACAAAGCCAGCATGCAGATTGGCCCAAATCAGCATAAATGGAATAATCCACCAATGGTATTTACGGTTTTGAATCATTAAGATTAATAGAACGAACAAGCAAATTGTGATAATTTGTGGCCGAACGCTCCAGCCTTTAGCGTTATCTACAATTCCAAGGGTTAGAAATAGAATTGCTAATTTTGGATTGATTTTTTCGGAACGATAGATTAAATGCCATGTAAATACAATGATAGCAGCAAATATTCCAACTAATAGTGGAAAACCACCAATCGCATAGAATAAATACATCAATGTTTGGGTTAACCATTCGTGGTTTGGCCAAAAATTTCCTTGATTCGTCCAGCTATACAGATCAGTCGTAATAATCGTGCGTTGCTGCACAATATCTTGGCCTGTGCGCAATAACCACCACGTATCACTTTGTAACGGAACTAACAACGCCATGCCCAGCAGCATTAATCCAGCAATCCATAGGAGAAACCGATCAAACGACCATTCTTGTGGTTTGAGCCAAGTTTTGAGCATAAAGTTCTCCCTGCATTAAACAATTGGGGATTAACCAGCAAATGCTACTGTAATATTGTTTATTTGTGCCAAGACCATTGCGAAGGAATATAAATTGCGCCAAATTGCTCACCAATCGAGGCCGCATACACCCGTAAATCATGCTTACGGTCTTGATGATCATAGGCATGGGTCAGGGTATGATCATATAACGCCACCGAAAGTTCATAATTGCCCTCAAGCAAAGGCAGGTTTTCGATCTGATAATCAACATAGCCTTGTTCAGCGATTTGGGGAATTTCTAGCCCAGCAAAGCGCGAATTTGGCCCATTGATGTGAAAGCCTGTGCGATGGTGAATTGCCACGCCAAAAACCGGTTTTTCAATCGCTTGGTGGGCTTGATAATGCATGCGAATAGTTAAGGCTTGGCCGGTAGTAGCAGTTTGAATAACTTCACCAGCAGCATTGAGCAATTCTACCTTGGAGATTTCGGCCTCGCGACTGCCCCAACGCCGCGCATCAAATTCGATTTCTTCTTCGGTCTTGGTTTCGATTTCGGTGGCTTGTTCTGCTGGTTCAGGGTTTTCGGCAGCTTTTTCGGCCTCGATCCGTGCGGCATCACGTTGGTTGGTTTCGGCTAAATAAGCATCGATCGCCTCAGTTGGGGCGCTGTCGGTCATCAAATTACCATGATGAAACCATAACGCCCGATCACATAAGTCGCGCACTTGGCCCAAGGCATGCGAGACAAACAAAATCGTTTTGCCGCGCCGTTTGAGTTGGTAAATCCGATCCAAGCATTTGCGCTGAAACAACTCGTCGCCAACTGCGAGCACTTCGTCGGTGATCAAAATATCGGGATCGACGTTGATCGCCACGGCAAAGCCCAAGCGCATATACATCCCCGATGAATAGTGCTTGACGGGCATGTCGATAAACTCTTGCATCTCGGAGAAGCGAATGATCGCTGGTACTTTTTCGGCCATTTCGGTGCGATTGAAGCCGAGCAACGAGCCATTTAAGAAGATATTTTCGCGGCCTGTTAGGTCGGGGTGAAAGCCTGAACCAAGCTCAAGCAAAGCCGAAACCCTGCCATCGACAATCACTTTGCCGCTGTTGGGCTGTAAAATCCGCGTAATGAGCTTGAGCGTGGTCGATTTACCCGAACCATTATGACCGATCAAGCCAACCGTTTCGCCGCGATTGATCGTGAAACTGACATCGCGCAGCGCCCAAAAATCCTCGTCAGGCAGCACTTGTGGCTTGAATAAACCAGCGATCCGTTCCTGAATACTATTACGTCGATCACGTTTGATCGTAAAATGCTTGGAAACATTCTCAAAAATAATCATCATTGCCTCGCTTAGAGTTCTTCGCCAAATCGGGCGCTGTAATGATTGAACACATAGGCTCCGAAACACAGCACAATCAAGGCGGTCAGGCCAGTTCGGGCAACTCCATCGAGGCTGGGCAAGCCAGGCGTTGGATAATCGGGAATGTTGGTGACCCCACCATAGGCAATATCGCGATAGAAATCGACAATCGAGGCCATTGGGTTGAGCCAACGCACCAGTTTGGCATAATTGGCACTGGCAATATTATCTAAGGGATAAAATACTGGTGTGATAAAAAACCACAATTGCAGCACAATCCCCATAATATGCGAAACATCACGATAAAACACGATTACCGATGATAAGAATAAAATCATGCCCAAAATGAACATGCTTTCGATCACAATAATCACAGGCATCAATAAAAGCGTGGCTTTGATTGGCGCACCAGTGATGAACATAATCAAAAACATGATTGGCAAGGCCAGCATAAAATTCACCAAATTGGAAATTAATGTGGTGATTGGCAGAATTTCACGGGGAAAATACACTTTTTTAACTAAATTAGCATTGCTGATCACGCTCATCATGCCTTCCGCCATGCCGCCGATAAAGTAATTCCACGGTAATAACGCCACCATCAAGAAAATATGAAAATGGCGAATATTGGAATTCAGCAGCAAGCCAAAAATTAAATAGAAGATTGAAATCATCAATAATGGATTGAGCAACGACCAAACATAGCCCAATGCCGAGTTTTTGTAGCGTGAACGTAAATCGCGCAGCACCAAGTTGCGAATGAGTTCGCGATATTCCCACAGCTCGCGAACTTTATCGACGATGCCGATTGCCCGATCGGCTAACACCAACAAAATCCCACCAACAATCCCAACAATCAAAGCTAAACCAAATTTGAGCACAAAATTTTGCGAACGGGCCTCGGTTGGCAAGATTGCCGCTTGTTTGACATAGGCTGCGCTGATTTGGCTATCATCGGATTGGTAGCGTGGGTCGGAGTAGAGCACATCGGTCAGGATTGTGCCAATCAAGCCACGGGCGGTTTTGAGGTCGCGTGCCCGTTCGGCTGGTAAATCTGGTTGCCGTAACTCAAAAGCAATTTGATCAAAGCGTACTTCGAATGCTCGAATCAGATCATTCAAATCTTCGGCGTTGATTGTTGGCAGCTCAGTGCTGGCGTGCAGCGAAAAATCAAAGGCTTGCACACCGATCAATTCGCGCAACCGTCGCCCAAGCTCATCGTTAGCAGGCTGATTTTTGAGCAATAAGCCCAGCTCATACTCCATCAAACGGCGCAAACTATCACGACCACCAGCCGCGCGAATTTGCTGAATCAGCTTTTGGGCGGTGTAATCGGCGGCAGCTTGGGCATTTTCAGGCGAAGTGGCTTGAGCGGTCAGGATCAGGCTTCCATCAGCAGTGGGCGCGGCGCAGGCTGAGCCAAAGGTATTGCTGCCAAATTTGGGCAAAATGCTTTTGACCACGTTGCGACTGGCATCGCACAACTGATTTTGCAACGCTTGCTCGGCCATAAAACTGCGATAGCGCTGGGCATCGAGTTGAATCGTGGCGCTAGCATCGTATTGAACCGTTTGAAAAAACAGAGTTGGCGCTGAAATCAGCAAGGTCATGCCAATCGTCAGCAACAACAAAAACCAATGAAAGCCGCCCAACCGACGACGTTGGCCATTTACGGTACGTGCGGCGTTGATGGTTTGAGCCATATCGTAATCTCCTCGGCGGAGTTTGCTGGTAAATCAAGAATCAGCCGATGGTTAGCCTGATCAAAATTGCCTTTATCACTACCAGTGCTCTCAGCCGGAAGCCGCAAGCTAAGCTGGGCTAAATCGAAACGGCTGGGATTGGCGAGCTGAAGCCGAAGTTGATCAGGGGTTTGTTCGATAGTAAGTTGGAGCGTTTGGCGTGCTCGCCAGCGGTCGGCAATCTCCGGCACAGTGGCGATCCACGCTTGGGCATCAACTGCCTGTTGAATTGCCGTTTGCCAAACGCCAATTTGCTCAGGGTTGTAAATTTCGTAATTATGGGCATAGATATCGATCACACCGCCGCTAGCGATGGCTTGCTGCAAATAATTGGTTGCAGTCACAGCGGTTTGCGGGGTCAGGTAAACATCGGGCAGGGCAACCAGATCGTGGCCTGGCAATTGGCGCGGTTGCCACCAACGCCGATCGATCAACAAGTGACGATCATTCAGGCCGCGCTGTAGGTTGGTAGCATCGAGCACGCGAGTACGCACGATGGTGCGAATGCCTGCGGCTTGTAATGTTTGCCAGTGAGCTTCGGTCATACCATCGCTGCCGCCATACGGAAAAGCCAAACTGCTGGCGGGTGCGATGCCCTGACTGCTTGCCACCGCCTGCCACTCGTTGCTGTCGCTGGCTAACTCTTTGGCATGGGCAAAGCCAACGTACATATGGCTAAATGTATGACTTTCGATCGTTTGCTGAGCATTTCGCAGCGGCTCAAGCAAATCGCCAAAATACCAGGCTGGATCGCTCTCGACCGTGCCATAGGGATCATAGCTGAACCACGGCGTTTGTGACCAATCGATGGTTTGCCAACGGCGCGGCGTGCTGGCAGCCCAAGCAAAGGTTGGATCGTCCATCCATGTGCGACGCTCTTGGTTGCCGAATAAAAAATTGTAGCCATTGCCAAACCATGTGCCGCGAATCTGATGCGGCGCAAACAAGCCCAGCAAATTGAATGTGCCTTGGCGAGCTTGCAAACCCAAGGTCGTGGCGCTGCTGATCGCATCGGTTGGTAAACTGAGCGAGTGAATCGCCCCGCCCATGGCTGTTTCCCAATCGACGCTAAAACTTACGGCGGCAATTGCGCCCTGTGGATAGGGTTCGATGTAAATGCCAGCCGCTGCCATACTCAAATTATCAAGATAAATTGGGTCATCAGAAAGTGCGTGGATGGAAATTGCTAGCCAAGCGGCTTGATTGGGGCTGGGTTCAGTTTCAACCAACACGGGAGTCCACGTGGCTGCGCCTTGGCTATCGAAGCCCAGCAAAACCGGAGTTTGTTTATCGAGCCGAATATCATCGCCAGCAGCATCGATCCAATGCACCCAAACCTGAATTTGTGCGCCCAGACTGCTGCGCTGCGTACCGGGATCGATCAGGGCCTGAAAGCCTAGTCGATAGCGCTGGCCTGCTTGGGCAGTTAAGCGTGGTGAACGGGCAAAACTATTGACCCCATACAACTGCAAGCTGTATTGATCATCGAGCACATAGCCATTGGTGGTATCGGCGCGTTTGAGGCCATTGCCCGACCAACCATCGGGAATCCCGTTATCGGCGGCGCTCTGCCAATCGGCGTTAGCCAAAATATTGCCACCTGTCCAGATGCGTGGCGAACGATCGGGGCGTAACCACTGAGCGATCAACAGGCTGCCAAGGCCCAACAAAGCCATGGTCAGAAGAAGAATGATCGAAGATTGGCGAAACCGCTGCATCAAAAGCCCTTCAAGCTAGTGCGTGCTCAACGCAATAGCGCATTTTAACACAGGGCTGGCGGCTTGACAAAAAATTGGGCCTCAACGATTTACTCAGCCACTCCCATCCACTCGCGCTGCTGCACAAGTATTACGTCCTCCGAGCTTGGGTAAGCAAGGGCGGCGGCGTAGCCAGCAGGCGCACTGAGCGGCTGAACATGCCATTGATCGACGGTGTTTTCGCGGTTCCATTCAAGGGCTTGGGCAATTTCTGGTTCGATCGAGACGGCAAAGCTGGAGAGTGGCAACGAAAGGCCCATGCCATGGGCTTTGATATAGGCTTCTTTGCGTGTCCAACAGCGAAAAAATGCAGCAGTCTGATCATCAGCATTCAGCACGGCTTGGCGTTCGCTAGGGGCAAAATAATGCTGAGCAATCCCTGCCAAGTCGTCAAGCTGGCGTTGTTCTTCGATATCTACGCCGATGGTAGCAAGTTGGCTGAGGCCAAGTAGGCCGTAGTTGCCAGCATGTGAGAGGTTAAAGCTCAAATCGACCTCGGCCAATAAGGGCTTGCCATAGTTGTTTTGGCTAAATTCAAGGCTGCTTGGGTCGCGGCCAAGGTATTCGGCCAAAATCAGGCGCATTGCTCCACGGCAAATCGTGTAGCGCACTTGATCATGCTCGAAATGAAAACGCAGCGCCCGCGATTGCTCCTCGGTGTTGAGCACAGCCCAAAAACGGCTACGTTGGGGGCGCAGCCGCGTTAAGTCGAGGAGCCAAATGTCGATTGTGTTAGCAGTTAAGAGCATAGAACATAGAGCATAGAACATAGGATCATTTGATCCACGAAGGACACGAAGCGCACGAAGGAAGAATTGGCTGTAGGCTATTGGCTCTAGGCTTTGGATCTCAAGTTTCTAACCAGTTTCCGATAGCCTATCGCCTGAATCCTAGTGCCTCATCCTTCATCCCTCATCCTTCATCCTTTCATCGTCACGGCGATTATACCATCGGCTTGGGCTTGAATCGTATCGCGGTCGCTGGCAATTTCAGCGTCAGGGATGGCATCAGGCAGGGCATCTTCCATGTAGCGTAATGGGTGATAGTTGAAGCCGATCAAGGCCCAAATTGCCGCACCTAAACCAACCACTACCATCAACAGGCCAATCCCGCGATCAGGCCCAACTCCGAAGAGCCAACCCAAACTGCTGCTGAGTGCACCATTTGCTTCGAGCAAAGGGCCAAATAGTTTATCGGCCAACGGCCCAGCCAGCCAATAGCCCAACGGGATGCTGAGCATGGCCAGCATTTGGTTGGTTGCTTGCACCCGCCCTTGTAGCTCTAGGCCAACTTTGGTTTGGATGAGCACTTGCCAGTGGGCGTTGACTAGCGAAATTGCAAACCACATGCCAAACATGGCCAAGGCCACCAACCATACCGAAGGCCGCAACCCTGCTAAGGCAATGAAAAAGCCTTCGAGAATGACGAAGCCAACCATGCCCTCGGCGCGGCGCTGCAAGCCGCCCCATAAGCTCATAAATAAGCCGCCGAGGAAGCCGCCCAAGGCACAAGCTGCGCTGACAATGCCTAATTCGGCAGGCCCACCAAACGAGAGTACCAACGGACTCATGCTAATGCTGGCGATGCCAAACCAGATGTTGCCCAAGGCGAAAAACAGCACCATCGCCACTAAACTTGGGCGCTTGATGATATATTCCCAGCCGCGCACAATTTCGCGCAGCAATGGCTCCTCGCGCTTGTGATAGAGTGTGTTGGGGAAGCGTACCAAGAACAATACCCCAATTCCCAAGCTGAACGAAATGAAGTCGAGCAAAAAGACTCCGCCCAAGCCAAAGAAGGCCACCATGCCGCCTGCAATAAACGGCGCAATCAGCCCGCCCGTGGCTGAGCCAAGCTGAATCACGCCGTTGGCATGGCCCAGATATTGTTTGGGCACAAGTTGGGTCATGGCTGCGGCATACGCTGGGCGCTGGAAGGTTCCGGCAATCGAGCTAATCGCCGCCGTGAGGTAAATGTGCCAAACCTCAAGTTTATTGGCCCATAGCAGCATGGCAATTACAATTGTCGAAAGCGCCGAAATTGTATCAGCAATAATCATAATCCAGCGCCGATCCCAGCGGTCGGCGATTGCTCCAGCCAATGGCGAAACCAGCAAACTTGGTAGCATTGAGGCAATCGCGGTAAAGGCAAAATCGCTGACTGTGCCAGTTCGTTGGTAGATCCAAATGCCCAAGGCGAAGCTCGATAAACTTGAGCCAAGCATCGAAACTAGCTGGCCCAAGGCGACCATAAAGAAGATTCGTAGGCTGGGCATGCTGGTTTTGTGCGATTTTGATTTGACTGCCGCTTGAATTGATCGTGGTTGTTGCCATTGCTCGGTTTGTTGCTCGATGATTTGACCCAATTCGTCGGCTTGATGTTTG
>Ga0056911_1000924_pt1 | contig 12092 bp, 13 predicted proteins | sample EBPBio132013_DNA_FD_55022 | JGI IMG/M metagenome (GOLD analysis project Ga0056911, IMG submission 55022) | Wastewater treatment Type I Accumulibacter community from EBPR Bioreactor in Madison, WI, USA - Reactor 2_5/13/2013_ DNA | ecosystem: Engineered > Bioreactor > EBPR > Anaerobic-Aerobic >... | reverse complement strand
GCCGGCCTGGCATGGACGGTCGACCTCGTCTCGCCGCGCGACTTCGTCGGCAAGGCCGCCCTCCTGGCAAGGCCGCAGCAGCACCGGTTTTGCGGGCTGCTCTTGCTCGACCGCGGCGTGCTGCGGTCGCACCAGCAAGTGTTGACGCCGCATGGGACCGGCGAGGTCACCAGCGGCAGCTTTTCGCCGACGATGCAAAAGTCGATCGCCCTGGCGCGGCTGCCACTTGCCGTGGCGCTCGGCGATACGATCCAGGTGGCGATCCGCGACAAGTTGCTCGCCGCCCGGGTCGTCAAGCCCTGCTTCGTCAGGAACGGCAGCGTTCTCGTTTAACATCCCTTAGCATCCCGTAACATCCCAATCCATCCCCCCCATATCCCGCCACCTAACCCAATCTTATTGTCAGGAGCAAAGATGACTATCCCCGCCGACCTCAGGTACACCAGGAGTCACGAGTGGCTGCGCGCCGAAGCGGATGGCACGATCAGTGTCGGCATTACCGACCACGCCCAGGAACTGCTTGGCGATCTGGTTTTCATCGAACTGCCGGAGGTCGGCAGCACACTCGCGGCCGAACAGGAGGCCGCGGTGGTCGAATCGGTCAAAGCCGCTGCCGACGTCTACGCACCAATTGCGGGAACCGTCGTCGAAGTCAATGAGGCCGTCGTGGACGCGCCGGAAGCGGTCAATCAGGACGCCTACGCGGCCTGGCTGTTCAGGATCAGACCGACCGCCGCCGCCGACCTGGAGGCGCTGCTCGACGCCAACGCCTACCAACAGATCGTAGACGCCGCCTAGACAGCGGTCCCTTTTGCCGGAGCACGCGATGGATGCCAAGCCCCTCTCTGAGGCCCTCTGCGCCCTTGAACAGCGCGACGACTTCGTTGGCCGCCACATCGGCCCGAGCACCAGCGAAATCACCGCCATGCTCGCCAGCATCGGCGCCGCCAGCCTGGAGCAACTCATCGAGCAGACTATGCCGGCGGCAATTCGGCTGCCGACGCCGCTGGCACTCGACGCCCCGCGTCCGGAGCACGAAGCGCTCGCTGCGCTGCGCGCGATTGCCGGTCGCAACCGCGTCCAGCACTCGCTGATCGGCATGGGTTACGCGGACACGGTGACGCCAAAGGTCGTACTGCGCAACGTCCTCGAGAACCCGGGCTGGTACACCGCCTACACTCCGTATCAGGCTGAAATCGCACAGGGTCGGCTCGAGGCGCTGCTCAACTACCAGCAGATGGTCGTCGATCTCACGGGACTCGCACTCGCCAATGCCTCCCTGCTCGACGAGGCGACCGCCGCCGCCGAGGCAATGACGATGGCGCGGCGGGTCAGCCGGTCGAAATCAAACCGTTTCTTCGTCGATGCCGCCTGCTTCCCGCAGACCATCGACGTCGTCACCACCCGCGCCGCCTTCTTTGACTTCGAACTGGTCTTCGGGTCGCCCGACGACGCGGCCTTGCAGGAGGTCTTCGGTGCGCTGTTCCAGTATCCGAATGATCACGGCGAGGTCAGGGACCTCAGCGGCCCGATCTCCGCCGTCAAGTCGCGCGGCGGCGTCGTCGCCGTCGCCGCCGACCTGATGGCACTCGTCCTTCTGCGCTCGCCCGGCGAAATGGGTGCCGATATCGCCCTTGGCTCGTCGCAGCGTTTCGGCATCCCGCTCGGCTTCGGTGGCCCGCATGCGGCCTTCTTCGCCACGCGCGACGAGTACAAGCGCGCGGTTGCCGGGCGCATCATCGGCGTATCGGTCGATGCGCGCGGCAACAAGGCCTTGCGCATGGCACTGCAGACCCGCGAGCAGCACATCCGGCGCGAAAAGGCCAACTCCAATATCTGTACCTCGCAGGTCCTGCTCGCCAACATGGCGGGCATGTACGCCATCTATCATGGTCCGCAGGGACTGCGCACGATCGCCCTCCGCATTCACCGCCTGGCCGCGATCCTCGCCGAAGCCGTGCAGCGCGCCGGGCTGCGCGTGCTGACCCGGAGCTTCTTCGACACGCTGCGCGTCGACCTCGGCAGCCACGCGCTGACTGCCTACAAGGCGGCCATCGACGCCGGTTACAATCTGCGCCAGGTTTCGCCTGGCGTCCTTGCCATCGCGGTCAACGAAAAAACCACGCGCGCGGATATCGCCAGGCTGATCAAGCTGATCACCGGCGTCAACGCCGACCTCGACCGCCTCGACGAACAGATCTGCCAGACCGACCCGACCCTGCCCTTGTCGCTGCTGCGCAGCGACTCCATCCTGACGCATCCGGTCTTCAACACGCACCATACCGAGCATCAGATGCTGCGCTACCTGAAGCAGCTGCAGAGCAAGGATCTGGCGCTCGATCACTCGATGATCTCGCTCGGCTCATGCACGATGAAGCTCAACGCCACCAGCGAGATGATCCCGATCACCTGGCCGCAATTCGCCGACATCCATCCCTTCGCCCCTCGACCAGGCCGAAGGTTACCTGCAGATGATCGGCGAACTCGAGACCTGGCTCAAGGCGATCACCGGCTTCGACGCCATCTGCATGCAACCCAACTCCGGGGCACAGGGAGAGTACGCCGGGCTGGTCGCCATCGCACGCTACCATGCCAGCCGCGGCGAGGCTCACCGCAAGGTCTGCCTGATCCCGCGCTCGGCGCACGGCACCAACCCGGCGACCGCGCAGATGTGCGGCATGCAGGTGGTCGTGGTCGACTGCGACGACTCCGGCAACATCGAGGTCGCCGACCTCGCCGCGAAGGCCGCCGAGCACGCCGACCACCTGGCCTGCCTGATGATCACCTACCCTTCCACGCACGGGGTTTTCGAGGAGGCGGTGAAGGATATCTGCGATATCGTTCACCGCCACGGCGGCCAGGTCTACATGGACGGCGCGAACCTCAACGCCCAGGTGGGGCTGACCTCGCCTGCGCTGATCGGTGCCGACGTCAGTCACATGAACCTGCACAAGACCTTCTGCATTCCGCACGGTGGCGGCGGTCCGGGAATGGGACCGATCGGCCTCAAATCCCACCTGGCTCCGTTCATGGCCAATCATCGCGTGCAACCGGTCAGCGGTCCGCACGGCGGCCAGGGTGCGGTTGCCGCGGCACCCTGGGGATCGGCGTCGATCCTGCCGATCTCCTGGATGTACATCGCCATGATGGGCGGCAGCGGGCTCAGGCGGGCCACGGAAGTCGCCATCCTCAACGCCAACTACATTGCCAGCCGNCTGCAGCCGCACTACCCGGTCCTGTACACGGGCGCGAACGGCCGCGTCGCGCACGAGTGCATCCTCGACATCCGCCCGCTCAAGGCGGCTACCGGAGTCTCTGAAACCGACATCGCCAAGCGCCTGATGGACTATGGCTTCCACGCGCCAACGGTCAGCTTCCCCGTCGCCGGAACGATGATGGTCGAGCCCACGGAGTCGGAATCGAAGGACGAACTCGATCGCTTCATTGCCGCGATGGTCGGCATCCGTGACGAGATCCGCCAGATCGAGCGCGGGCACTGGCCGGCGGACGACAACCCGATGAAACATGCACCGCATACGCAGGCAGACATCATCGACAGCCACTGGCAACGGCCGTACAGCCGCCAGGAAGCCGCCTTCCCCTTGTCGCATGTGGCCGAGAACAAGTTCTGGCCGAGCGTCAATCGCATCGACGATGTGTATGGCGACCGTCACCTTTTCTGCGCCTGTGTGCCGATCGACGATGACCATCGTAGGACAAAGCCATCACTCCTGGAGACACTGCCATGACCGCACCGCTATACCAGTTCAGCGCCGATCGCCTCGCCGGCGGCAGCCAGTCGCTCGGCGATTACGCCGGTCAGGTCCTGCTGATCGTCAACACCGCCAGCCACTGCGGCTTTACTCCGCAGTACGAAGGCCTCGAAGCGCTCTACCAGCGCTACCGTGAGCGTGGCTTCGTCGTCCTCGGCTTTCCCTGCAACCAGTTCGGTGCGCAGGAGCCGGGCGATGCCGACGAGATCGCCAGCTTCTGTCAGATGAACTACGGCGTCAGCTTCCCAATGTTTGCCAAGGTCGAGGTCAACGGCGACGGTGCCCACCCCCTCTACCAGTATCTGAAGAAAGCGGCGCCCGGCCTGCTCGGCAGTGAGGGAATCAAGTGGAACTTCACCAAGTTTCTGGTCAACCGTGAAGGCGAAGTTACCGAGCGCTACGCGCCGGCCAGCACACCCGAGACCATCGCCCGCCACGTCGAAGAACTGCTTTGAGGGCCNGACCGCTGACCACAGTGGCGACCACGCCGGTGGCCTGCGCCGACCTCGCACGCCGGACAGCCAATGCCTGAACCCGACTTCAGTGCCATGCTACGCTGGCCGAACGTCCCCGCCTGCTACGGCTGGCTGTCGCTCGATCGACGCGGCCGCTGGCGGCTGCGCGGCGANCCGGTCACCCATNGCGGCCTGAACGATTTCCTCAATCGACAGTACTCGCACGACGAACACGGCAACTACTTTGTCCAGAACGGCCCGCAGCGAGTGTTTGTCGAACTCGACTACACGCCGTGGATCGTGCACCTCGTGGCGGCGGACGCGCTCGCGACGCACGTCGGCGAACCGGTCGGTGAGATTCGCGGCGCCGCGCTCGACGAGGAAGGGAGNCTCCTGATCGAGATTCCGAAGGGCATCGCCCTGCTCTCCGACCGCGANCTGCCTNCCCTGCTCTGCCACCTCCACCTGGCGAGCGGCGAAATCGCCGACGAGCCGGCGCTGCTCGCCTTCATCACTCAGGGGGTCGGTGCNGACGCGCTCGCGCTCGACTGGCAGGGCACCCGCGTNCCGGTGGTCCCGCTGCAGCGCTCGGCTGTCCCGGGACGCTATGGCTTTGTTGCCTCNCCGCAGGCCGCAGTGCCCGGAAGCCCGCCGTGAACCTGCGCCAGGCTGCCCTCGATGCCCTGCTGCTCGCGGCCCCCGATGACAAGTGCGCCGCCGTCAGGAGCATTGCGCTGGCTGACGAGCCCCAGCAGTTCATTACTCCCGACATCCGTCGACTGGCCGGCGAAGCGCTACCCGGTCGCCGCGCCAGGCCGCTGCTGGTACCGCCTGCGCAGGTGGCACAGCGGCCGGTCAACNCCCNGGAGGGACGTGCCGCCCTGATTCATTCACTCGCTCACATCGAGATCAACGCCGTCAATCTCGCGCTCGACATCGTCTGGCGCTTCGACGACCTGCCTGCCGCGTTCTACCGGGACTGGCTCGGTGTCGCCAGGGAAGAGGCAAGCCACTTCGACCTGTTGCAGGCNCACTTGGCAACAACTGGCTACGCCTACGGCGACTTTCCGGCCCACAACGGCCTCTGGGAGATGGCCGAGAAGACCAGCGCCAACCTCCTGGCGCGTCTGGCGCTGGTACCGAGGACGCTCGAGGCGCGCGGTCTGGACGCGGCGCCGCTGATTCGTGACAAGCTGCGGTCGGTCGGCGACGTGCGCGGCGCCAGTATCCTCGAGACCATCCTGCGTGACGAAATCGGCCATGTCGCCATTGGCAACCGCTGGTACCGGTGGCTCTGCGANCAGCGCGACCTCGACCCGCTGACGACCTACGGCCAGCTCGCGCAGTCCTACGNCGCCCCGCGCCTGCGTGGCCCTTTCAATCTGGCGGCTCGCCGGGCGGCCGGNTTCGACGAGCGGGAACTGGCCGCCCTGCANGCGCCATGAGCGGCGACGGCGGCCCACAGCGAGGTCGCCGGGCGACCGTGATCGTCGCCGGCGGGATGGACTATTCGCTCGCCTTCGCCAATAATTGCGCCCCTTGAACCAACCATGTGTTCGGCTTTCCCGGGTCGGGCCGTTTCTTTGCCGAGGTGAGTGATGCGCTATCAGGTTTTCGTGGAGGAGGAGGAAGGCGCCGATGGAGCGGGCGACCTGGCCAGCTTCGACGATCTCAACGACGTCTGGGAATTCATACGCAGCCGCCTGCCCACCGGNATCTTCAGCGATCGGCGTCTGGTCTGGGTCAAGGACAGGGAGGCCGAAGGCGACGTTTCCTTCTCGCTGACCGCCGAACTCTGGGCCGAGCACTGCGAGACCCCGCTCGCCTTNGCCCGCTGCTTCAAGATGTTTTTCGACTTCAAGGGCAAGTAGCCCTCCGCGACGCCCGGTGAGGAGCCGCGAAAGTTCCATGTGGCCGTTCCTGCGGCGCCCCCCGGNCTGACTGCGCCACCCCGCTCGCGCGGTCTGGCGGTACTGCTGACGACACTGGTCGCCCTCGGGCCGCTATCGACCGACCTCTACCTGCCGGCTCTGCCCACCCTGGCGAGCGTCTTCGCCAGCGATGCGGCTCGCGTTCAACTGACGCTGTCGGTGTTTCTCGCCGGCTTTGCCTGCGGCCAGCTCGTCTACGGACCGCTGTCCGATCGCTTCGGCCGCCGGCCGGCGATGCTTTCCGGGCTGGCGATCTATTGCGCGGCCTCACTCGGCTGCGTCTTTGCCGACAGCATCGAAGTGCTGATTCTCGCCCGCTTCGTACAGGCCCTCGGTGCCTGCGCCGGCCCGGTACTGGGCCGGGCCGTCGTGCGCGATGTCTGGGGCGCCACCGATTCGGCGCGCATCATCGCCTACATGGGTGGCGCCATGGCGATTGCACCACTCCTCGGACCGACGCTGGGCGGTTTCCTGACGGTGCTCTTCGGCTGGCAGTCCAATTTTGTCGTCCTGCTACTGATTGGGGCGACCCAGTTGATCGCGGTGGCACGCCTGCTGCGCGAAAGCAACGTCCATCGTGACGCCGGTGCGACCCACCCGCGCCAGATGGCCAGCACTTTCCTGCGCCTGCTTGCCGACCGCCACTACCTCGGCAACGTGCTTACCTTCTCGTTCTCCTACAGCGCGCTGTTCGCCTTCATCTCCGGCTCGTCCTTCGTTCTTGCCGAGCGCCATGGCCTGACGCCACAGGTNTACGGGATGTGCTTTGGTGTGGTCGTCGCCGGTTANCTCTTCGGCTCGCTGGCTTCCGGTCGGCTGGTCAGGCGCCTCGGGAGTGTGCGGCTGCTGGCGNGTGGNGCCTGGCTCGGCGCGATCGCCGGAGCCGGCATGTGGTGCCTGGNAGTCGCGGGGGTTCACAGCATCGCCGCGCTTCTCGGGCCGATGTTCTTGTGTACCGTGGCCACCGGACTGGTCATGCCGAACGCCATTGCCGGAGCTCTCGCGGCGTATCCAACGCTGGCCGGTTCGGCGTCGGCGCTGATGGGCTTCGTGCAAATGACGCTCGCCGCGCTCGTCGGCATCGCCGTTGGGCACGGACTGGCCGGCGGGGCCGGCGCACTGGCGAGCGCCGTGGCGATCTGCACGGCGCTCGCCCCCTTGTCATACCTGGCGCTCATCCGGGTCCGCCGCGGCCCGTGACGGCTAGCTCGGAGGCGGGCGCGGGGACTATCCGCCGCTGCCCGATGGCGCGCGTGGCGCCGGCACTGGATTCGGATAAGATGAGCACCGCCCATGCCGGGTCAGAGGAGCATTCCTCCGCGCCGACCCGGCAAACCTGCTGAAATCACTCATCGAAATCGGGGTACCGCCTTGCTAGCCAGAGAAACCACGCCCAGCGCGATCGTCAGGTATCTTGATCAGTACGTCATCGGCCAGGAAGACGCCAAGAAGGTTCTCGCCGTTGCCGTCTACTCGCATTACCGAAAGATCGCCACCTTTCACGGTGACCGGGAGAGCATTGCCAAGAGCAACATCCTGCTCGTCGGTCCTTCGGGAACCGGCAAGACCCTCCTCTGCGACACCTTGTCACGGATGCTCAAGGTCCCCTTCGTAACCGCTGATGCGACTTCGCTGGCACAGACCAAGTACGTCAACGAAGAAATCGAGGCCGTATTGCTGCGGCTGCTCGACAAGGCCGACGGCAACATCGAGGACGCTCAGCACGGAATCATCTTCATCGACGAGATCGACAAACTGAAGACAAGCAATGCGCAGGCGAGGGCGATTTCGGGCGAAAGCGTACAACATGCGCTCCTGAAGATCATGGAAGGCTCACCCGTCAAGCTGAAGGACAACTGCTACATCGATACCGGCAATATCCTCTTCATCTGTGGTGGGGCATTCGTCGGGCTCGAGAACATCATGTCCAAGACGCACGGCTTCGGGTTCATCGCCACCTCGGGCGACGACAACCAGAACATCCTCGACCGACTCAACAAGCGTGTCAAACCCACCGATCTCGTCGAATTCGGACTGATTCCCGAATTCACCGGCCGCCTGCCGATAATCGCCAATCTGCACCCCCTGACCAAAGCCATGCTGGTCAGCATCATGAGCGTGCCGAGAAACTCGATCTATCGGCAATACGTCGAGATCTTCCGCGGCGAAGGCGTGGAACTGAGGATCGGCCCGCGGGTCTTCGAGCAGATNGCGGAGATAGCCATCGAATACAAGACGGGCGCGCGCAGCCTGCGTGGCATCTTCGAAGAACTGATCACGCCGATTCTCTACATCGTGCCGGACAACCACGACATCGCCCGGGTCGAGATTACCTCACTGTTCGAAGATGCCCGCCTTGTCAGACGAGCCTGAACGCCGATCCACAGCGGCCCTCGCCGCGTCCGGAATCGCTGGCGCCACCGCAGCCGGCGGCACGGGTCTTGCACGCGCCCGAGCGGCGCTGCGGGTCGTCGCCGTCAGTTGTCTGCTCATCCTCGCCGGAGTCGCCATGTTCCAGGATCACCTTCTCTACTACCCCGAGCCCGCCAGCGTTGCCGAAATGGAATCGGGTGGACTCTCGGCCTGGCCGTCAGCTCAGGACTTCCGCGCCCTGCTCGCCGAACCGGAAGGACAGGCACGCGCCACGGCCGTAGTGTTCCACGGCAACGCCGGGCACGCGGGGCACCGTCAGTTCTATGCGCACGTACTCAACCGACTCGGTTTGCGCGTGATCCTCGCCGAATACCCCGCTTACGGGCCGCGCCCCGGCGAACTCGGCGAGAAGAGCCTCGTCGCCGATGCCGAGCGGACGATCGCCCTCGTTCGCGATCGCTACGCCGGGCCACTGCTGGTCATTGGCGAATCGCTCGGCGCCGGCGTCGCGGCGGCCGCCAGCAAGCGGCGCCACGAAGCCGTCAGCGGACTGCTGCTGATCACCCCATGGGACCGCCTCGAACACGTCGCCGGCCACCACTACCCGCTGCTGCCCGTCAGCTGGCTATTGCGCGATCGCTACGACAGCATCGTTCACCTGGTATCGTTCGGCCGACCGATACTCGTGGTCATTGCCGCTGCCGACCGGATCATCCCGCCGCACTTCGGCCGGGCCTTGTATGATGGGCTGGCAGAACCGAGGCGCCTGTCGGTGATCGAAGGTGCCGGACACAACGACTGGTTCGACCGCCTCGACGACGCCTGGTGGGAGGCGGCGATAGCGTTCCTGCTGGCGCCCGCCTCCTGATTCGGGCCAGACAAACGACCGACCGGGCGACGGCTTGACGCGAGCCAGATGCGGAGATTCAGCAGACGGACTCAACCTTTTCCGACAAGCAGCCGTTAACCAGTACAGGAGCCTCGCTCTGTGGAGAAACATCATGATGCATACCTGCACTGACCGCACCGACCTCGATGAACTGATCGGCAAGCAACGCTGGGACGGGCAACACCTGCTTTTTCATTACGGCCCGCTTGCGCGGGCCATGAAGGGCGGCGAGGAGTTGATTCTCGAACACAGCGAGGAGCTCTCTCCCTTCATGCTCGCCAAGGTCGGGTTCATCCTGCACGACCTCTTCATCGACGACACTTCCGAGCTGATCCAGCCGAACGACGGCTTCCGGCTGACGCTCAGGTAGTCAAACGCTCAAGCGCCGCAGCCGCGGTCCGCTTCCCTTCTTCCCCCGCACGCCTCGACTGCCCGACACGCCCCGGCGCCCGTTGGCACGGCGACCGTGCCGCTGCCGTGGCATCGGCCAACAGTTCCTCGCTCCGTCATCCGTCGCGTCCAGCGCAGCCGGGCGCAGAAGCAAGGCGTGTGTGGCAGGCTTCGCTTCACGACACCAGCGCCGCCAGCTTCGCGTCCAGTTCGCCGAGACGCTTGCGGCCGTCGCGACTGAGCGACATCGCCTCGCGCCAGTCGATGAACAGGTGACGCAGCTCCTCGATGCTCGAGCAGTCCTCGACGTGCGCGATCAGGCTCGATGCCGCGATGCCGACGAACGCGCTCAGAGTGTTGACCATGAAATTCCGTGCCATCTCCAGGCGTTCGTCATCGTTCATCGGCGTAGGCAGCGGTGCCCCGGTTGGTACAGGCCTGGGCGAAGCCAGCGCGCTGACGAAGTTCTGGTCGATCACCGCCAGCCTGTTCTCGAAGCCCGCCAGTTGCTTGAGGCCTTCCGGCGAGCGGGCCATGGCTTCTCGCCAAGGCACGGCGAGCACATGCAGATCGGGCAACCGCGCCGCTGCTTCGATGCGGCTGACGAGCGGCGAGGCGCTAGTGCCGACGAAGCTGGCAAGCGTGCTGGCCATGAAATCCCGTGCCATGCTGAGGCGCTGCAGATCAATGGCCGAAAGCAGCGCTCCACTGCCGGCGCCGGGCAGGGAGCTACCCGCTGTCCGTAGCGGCGGCGATTCCGGCTTGTGCAACGGTACGATAAAGCCGTCGTCGATCAGCTGTCGGCAGGCCCCCGGCAGGGTGTCGCCGGGGAACATCGCCACGAGTGCCGCATAGTCGCGCTTGCCGTCGATCATGATGAGCACCTGACGCGTGCGCACCGGCAAGCGGTACGTACGTTTCTCGATCTCTCGATGCCCTTCGGCGTCTTGACGCAAATCGGTATCACGGCCATGAGCCTCCACTCGCCCGGAACCCAAGACGCGTCCTCTATTGCGTCAAGCTCACCGGCAGCCATCGCGCCCGTGGTCTCGCCGAGCGCGCATCCCCCCAGGACATCTCGTCGCCCCCCGCCGGAAAATCGGCGAACCCGGCAAGGGCTCGAATCGTACGCACCGCTTCACGGCGCCAGCGTCGTGTCGACGTCGAGGTCAGACACGAGGGCTGCATGAGAACCACCCCGAGTATATGTGGCGCTGACAACCCCGGTCAATCGAGGAATTGGCAACCGAAGGTGCAGGAACAGGCCTCGAATGACGCCCCGACAGCCCTCTTTGACAGGTCACCGACGGTCGTTACGCCCCCTCCGCACGGGGAACCTCGACCCTCCGGGAGTGGCGGTCGGCCCGGCGAACACGGCGTGACGCGCCGCCACCACCGGCAGCGTTGCCACCGCGCGTCCGACTTGGTCTATGCCCTTGCCGGTGGCCGACGCCAGGTCGCGGTCAACGCTCCGAGTCCGGCAAGCAGCAGCGCCAGGACGCCTGGCTGAGGGACCGCATTGACCACTATCAGGTTGTCGAAACCGACCGTTGCGTCGGCCGGATCGAGACGCAGGACGGCGAAATTGAAGCGGGGATAGCGGTTAGAAACGCTGGGCGACGGATCGCCCTTGCCGCTGCCGAACACGTAGAAGAAGCCCCCGTCGATGAGATCCTCCGGCGGGAAGGTGAACTCCCGCCTGTGACCGTATTCCGGCAGGGCCACGGCGCTTGCCAGGTCGTCGCCAACCAGGAGGTCGAAACGGCGGGTGCCGCCGACGCCACTGGTGTAGTCGCTGACCGACAGCGCGACAAAGTCGATCGGCTGCTCGAACTGCATCACGAAATAGGGCTTCGCTTCACCCGGAACGGCATCGGCGGTCAGGAAGTAGTGGTCGGAAACATAGTTGCGCGGGTCGCCGGCTACGCCCGCCGCATTTCCGTAGGTGCCGCGCGGATGGAAGAGCCCGAACTCCGAGGCGCCGGGATCGATCTGGCCGATGCGGCCGCGCCAGTCGATTCGCGCCAGGCTGTCGCCAAAACCGAAGCGCACCCGGTTGTCGCCCAGCCTCACCCAGTCCGCGAGCACCTGAGCGTTCGCGAAACCACTCTCGAAGTCCTGGCGAGCCGACGACCCGCGACCGGATCCGAAAGAAACGAGATGGGTCAAGAAGCCGAACACATCGAACTGGGCAGACTTGTCCTCATCGATCAAGGCGGGCGTCGGGTCGTAGCTGACGTCCCCCCAAGCGGCGTGCGCCGAGGGAAAAAACGCCGCCACG
>Ga0056911_1000883_pt1 | contig 12669 bp, 7 predicted proteins | sample EBPBio132013_DNA_FD_55022 | JGI IMG/M metagenome (GOLD analysis project Ga0056911, IMG submission 55022) | Wastewater treatment Type I Accumulibacter community from EBPR Bioreactor in Madison, WI, USA - Reactor 2_5/13/2013_ DNA | ecosystem: Engineered > Bioreactor > EBPR > Anaerobic-Aerobic >... | reverse complement strand
TGTAGCAGCTAACGTAAAAAATTTATATTGATAAAAGAAGGTAAGAATATTGAAAACTATTACGCGCACTAATAAATCTAAACCCATATTAAGTGCGGTTAAATAAATATTGGAGAACAAGCCCTTGGTGCTATATAACCCTTTGTTTTTTATGTGCGAATAAAAAAACTCTGCGCCAATAACAATAGCATAAATTGGTGTAGAAATTAAAACTAATAAAAAATCGCGATCCATAATTTTTTACAAAAATAATTAAGCTTTTGTAAATAATAAATAAAAACTTACACCATTTGGTTGATTTTGAAACCATACTTTGCCACCAAAACTTTGCATACTGCTATTAACCATTGCTAAGCCTAATCCACTACCTGTAGTTTTTGTTGTAAAATTAGGTGTAAAAAGTTTTTTACTAACTTCTAATTCAATTTGAGGGCCGTTGTTGAAAATTTCTATTGTTATTGTATTTTCAGTTTCGTTAATCAAATTAACAACTATTTCAGGGTTTTTAGTTTCAATTAGTGCTTGTTTAGCATTTTTAAATATGTTGTTAAACACACGCAAGGCTTGGTCTTTATCTCCATTTACAATAATTGAATTTAAATTAATATTAAGTTTAATTACATTTTCGTGTTGAAAAAGCAGAAGAGAGGAATTTAAAATTTCAATCAAATTAATTTTTTGTAATTGAGTTGATGGTAGTTTTGCAAAATTACTAAATTCAGTGGCTATGTTTGCTAAAGCATCTATTTGTTCGATAATTGATGTACTTGCTTTTGTGAAACGTTCTTTAAAATCAGGTTCATTCCCATTTAATAAATGTTGTAAATATTGTAAATTTAATTTCATTGGTGTTAATGGGTTTTTAATTTCATGTGCCACCTGTTTAGCCATTTCGCGCCATGCATCTTCCCTTTCGCTTTGAGCCAATAAATTTGCACTTTCTTCTAATTTTAATAACATGCTATTATATTCTGTAACTAGTTTACCTAACTCATCATTACTTTCCCAAATTATTTGCTCGTTACTTTTACCAAGTGCTAATTTTGCAATTTGTTGTTGAATAATTCTTAACGGTCGAGTAATGTAACCAGCTAAAATAATTCCTGATAAAATACTTATAACAAACAAAATAACATAAACATTTATTAGTGTACTAATTATCCCCGATAATTCACTTTCTAACTCGTTTTGTTTCGAAAAGTAAGGCAAGTTTAAAAAACCAATAATTTGTTTGTTAGCGTTGTATATAGACGTGTAATAAGATAAGTAATTTAATGTGCCTGCTTTTTCATTAACACAAATACCTGAGTTTTGATTTTTTTGTAATGTTTGATTTGCTTCAAAATTAATTAGGTTAGAAGCTAAGCCAAGTTCATATAACCTTGGCTGACTTGTATTAAACATATTGCCACTTGCATTATATAATGTTACATCTGTATTAAATAAATGGGCATATTCTTTTAACTTTATATTTACTAATTCTTTTTGCACATCGGTAAATAATTCTTCGGGTTTATAAATATTTTGTAACTCATTATTAATTGTAGTTGCTTTTTCTTGTAATTGTTTTATGTTTTCGTTTTCAAATTGCGAAATAACTAATTTAGTTGAGGTAATGCCTACAGCGCCTAAAGCCAATAACACAACCAAAATTATAATGCTTTGTATTCTTCTTGTTAATGAGGGTTGAATAAATTGTTTATTGAAAATTAAATTAAACAAAACATATAAACCAAACGAAATTATTGAAATAAAAATAAATGTATAAGAATTGTAAGTAAAAAAATAGGCCCATCCTTTCTTTTTTTCGCTAATAACAACACAAGTTAAATCTTCTGGGTAAAAAAAGTAATGTGTATAATTGGGATTGTTTTTTGTAAGTGTAATAGAATCTGGCTGCACAAAAGGGTAATTAAAATCGCCTAATCTATTTGTGTTTTGTTTATTGCGATAAATGGCAAAATTAATTTGTTTTTGTTTATTGTTTCTTTGTTGCGATTGGTCTAGAAATAAATCAGGAAAACTGCCTAAATCTTCAAATTGTTTAGGTTCAAGTAAAATATATAATTTATAATCATCTATTAGTAATCTTGCAATATACCTAGCATTTTTCTTATATTTTTCAATAAAATACAGGTTTTCAGCTTGAGTACTATCCGATTGATAATTTATTTGATCTTCAAAAAACCCTTCATTGGTTAAAATGCCTTGAGATACTGATAATAAAGGTGTACAATCTTTATCAAACATACTTAATTCAACATCGTACCTGTTAAAATACCCACCAAAAAAATTTTGTTTTATGTATTGTTGTACAGCAATATCGCTAGAAGGTAAAACTTTAATTAAATTATTTAATTTTTCATCTTTTATTAATTTCGATTCTATTAAGCTAAACTCAATTGGCAAATTTAAATCTTGCCTTTCACTTAATTGGTACGAAATTAATTCGAGTTCTTTATTTTTGCCATTGTTAAGATATAAGTTTATGTAACCCGAAGTGATTAACCCTAAAACAATAAGTAAAATTCCATTACTTATAATTGTATTTTGGTATTTTAATAAATGCAAACTAATTGAAATAACAAAAAGTAGTATTATCCAAATTGTTTGATGCCAATTGGAAGTTGGCGCTACCAACATAATTATTAAAGGTGTTATGGCAACAATTAAAACAAAAACAAAAGTTTGTTTAGTGTTGTTATTTAAAATTAGTTTACTTGTTAAATTTATTAAGTAGATGTTACTTATACCAATTAGTGTTATGCTTAGTAATGCTATTAATACTTCTATTTTTAAAGAAAATATATTTAAAAAATCAAAGGATAAAGTAGAGTTGGTAATTAAGCTTTTTAATAAATAATTTAATTCTATAACATTTAAAGAAAGTAACGATAGTAAAAAAATACTCTTAAAAATTAAACTTAGTCGATTAACAATAAACCTAAATAATACACTTAATAAGAGTAAACTAAAAGCATTAGTTAACACATCAAACAAATAATAATTAAATATGTTATTGGCATCGCTATATATTTTTACATCGCAAAAACTACTTTGTTTTATAAATGGTAAAATATCTAAATAATTAATTAACTTAAAAGCAGCTAAAACAATAAAAAACAATAAAACATTAAGCATTTTATAACTACGATTAATGTTATAGAGTAATTGAAAAAGTATTAAAATAAAACTTAATAAATACAAAATAGTAATCCAATTTATGAAAGTAAGGCTACAATGGTAATGGTTAGGCCCCTTTAAAGAAAAAACAATTTTATTATCAAATTTTACATTATTTTGAGTATTAAATTCAAAAACAAAATTTAAATCGTTTGGTATTTGAAGCCAATTAACAAATTCATTTTTTACATAATTATTTTGAATAGAATAATTAGATTTTATTAAAATTAAACTTAAAACGGTTAGTTGTTTTTGTTTTATTTTTTTAAATAAATAATGCCCACCATTAAGTTGTATTATACCAGAATTAGCTTTATTTTGATATGCTAAATAAACTCCAATAGTTGTATTACCATACCATTTTATTAGACTATCGTTTCTAAATAAATAAAGCGCATAATCTTGTTTTGGTGAAAAAATAAAATCTTTTGGAGAGTTTAACAGCGTTTCGCTTTGAACGGTTAAATCATCATTAACTTCTTGTATAAGTTCAGTGGCTTGATTAGCAATTAACTGTATGGGTTTTCGCTGTATAAAATAAGCACAATTAATGCCAACTAATAGCATTAAACCTAATAATAAAAAACGATTATTTTTTAATAGTTGAATTGTAATAGAACTAAGTTTACAAAATAACTAATTTTAGGATATTTTAAGCAATAAAATTATGAAAATTGACGTTTTTTGTAAGTATTTAATTTGTATTTTGCATAGTTTTTAATAAAGGATATTTATAGTATGACACAAGACGCTAAAACAGCTAAACAACCCACTTTTCCTGAGCTAACAGAAAAGTTTAAGTATTTTGGTTTTTTAAACCAAAAAATTGCAATGGTAATTATTGCCATTGTTGGATTTAGCTTTTATATAGGTTCAATTGATAATGAGTACGCCTTAGATGACGGTATTATTATTCATCAAAACGACCATGTTATAAAAGGTGTTGCTGGTATTGGTGGCATTTTAACAAAAGATGCTTACGAAAGTTTTTACCGAAGAATGTGTGCTACAGATCAATTAGCCGGTGGTCGTTACCGCCCATTATCTGTGGTAAGTTTTGCTATTGAACAAGAATTTATTAATCCTTACAGAACTGGTTTGTATCAACAAGTGCAAGATTTAAATGGCAATGGGTTACTCGATAAAGATATGGTTGCTTACACTTCGCCATGCGGAAGACCCGAAAAAAATTACGAATACAACGATTTTGTTGATAAAAACAATAATGGTATGGCTGAAGGGAATGAGTGTTACAACTGTTGGGATTTAAACAAAGACTTTGTAAATCAAACTGAAGAAGATTTAAATGTTGACGGAATACACAACGAAGTTGATTGCCAAGTTTATGGAGCTAAAATGCGCCATTTTAATAACATTTGGACTTACGCCTTAGGCTGTGTGTTTTTATATTTAGTTTTTGCTCGATATTTTTTTCGTAATCAACAAGATTTAGCTTTTTTAGCAGGCTTACTATTTACAATGCACCCTATACATAGCGAAGCCATTGCAAATGTTAAATCGCGCGACGAAATTTTCTCACTCATTTTCGTTTCATTAACCTTTTTATATTCTTTTAAATACATCGAAACTAAAAAAGTACTGGATTTAGTATTGGCTTCGGTTATGTTTTTATTAGCCTTGTTATCTAAAGAGTACGCTATAATGTTATTAATATTAGTGCCATTAGCACTTTACACATTTAACGACAACCAATCTATTTACGATAATTACATGAATACAACTTTTATGAAAAAAATATTTGCAGCAGTTTATATTGGTATAGCAGTTGCGTTTATTCATAAAGGAATTGTAAACCCTTTATTAGGAAGTGAAAATGGAAGCAAATTAATTACTCGTTTTGCCAGTTTAATAATATGGATTGCCGGTACTTATGCCGCATTTGGTTACATTGATAAAAAACACACAAAACTCAAAGCATTTAAATTTGATAAAGATATAATTGCAATTTTAGTAATTATAGGTGGTTTTGTTTTTTGTGCTGGATTAATGCTGTTTTTAAAATATAAAATAGATACAAGTACTAACCCAGAGGCTGCAAAATCGAAAACATTTTGGTTATTCCCGTTTTTATATGTAGTTATAATGATGCTTGGAATTAACCGCACAATGAAAGAAAATAAATTTATTAACTTAATGAGTTGGTATGGGTTTATAATGTTATTTTATTTAGGAATGCGTTTGGTTGCTGTTAAATTAAAACCAGGTGTGCCAGATACAGAAATTTTAAATAACCCATATTTATTAGCTAATGAGCAAGAGCGTTTTTGTACAAAGGCTTATGTATTAATGAAGTATTTAATTTTACAAATTTTCCCTCATCCTTTATCTTCTGATTATTCATATAATACAATTCATTACCGTCATTTTACCGATTGGGATTTCATTTTATCGTTTTTAATTCATATAGGCATGTTGTTTTATGGAATTCATTTAGCAATAAAACGTCACATTATTGGATTCTGTATTATTACTTACATTTTATTTGCATTATTAATTGGTAACGTTTTAATGGATGTAGGTGCAACAATGGGCGAGCGTTTAATTTTCCATTCAAACATTGGCTTTTGTATTGCAATGGCTTATTTTATTTTAAAAGGATTTGATAAACTTAAAGCATTATCATTTTCGGTTAAAAGAGCTGTGTTAGTATTATTGGTTTTAATTATAGGTGTTGGTTATGGCTTTAAGTGTTGGGAGCGTAGTTTAGATTGGAAAAATGACGTTACATTATTTTTAAAAGATGTAAAAACAATGCCACACTCTGTATTAGTTTTAGGTAATGCAGGTGCACGTTGGGTAGATTTGGCTGATACAAAAGAAGTAACCGGCGTGGCATTACAAGGCCAAGAAAACAAACCTTTTAACGATTACAATGGAACTTTAAAAATTACAGATGATGATTTAAAAAAATACAATACAAAAAATAAACGCGAAGCTGCTCTTTATAAAGGGATTGATTTCTTAAAACATGCTATTGAATTACATCCGCGCTATGTTAATGGTTATTTAAATTTAGGATTAGCACATTTTAAATTGAAAAAAGATTTTGAAGCCTTATACTATTGGAAAAATGCTGAGCGTCTTTATCCTAATAACCCATATTTAAGAAGTTACTATACAGTTTACTCTAACGATTTAAAAAACAGAGGTGCTTTAGCTTTTAACCGTGGCAGAATGGATAGCGCAGCTTATTTTTATAATATGGGCACAATATTAGATCCAAATAATGCAGAAGCTTGGTACAATATGGGTGGTGCATTTTTTAATATTGGTCGTATTCCTCAAGCTAAATTTTGTTGGGAACGTGCTTTACAAATTAATCCAAATTATCAAGAGGTTAGAAGAGTAATGCCAATGCTACAACAAGCATTAGCAACAATGGCACAACAAACTAATGTTGTTCCGCAACCAATTCAAAAATAAAATTTAATTTATGTGTTTGTGAGTTTATAGTTTTTATAAACTCACAAACAATTTTTTTGATTCCTTTTGAAAGAAGTTTAACAATAATTTTTTTTAATTAGTCGTCCCTCAGATAATCTATAAGTATTGACATTACAAGTCTTGTTGAAAAAATAGGGCATAAAAAAATATCGAAAAATTAAAAAATATAATTTTTTGAGGATCGACTAATTACCTAACCTTTTTAAAAATTTAGCAACAGCAATGGCTCTATGGCTTAAACTATTTTTTGTTTCTAAGCTCAATTCAGCAAAAGTACTTCTGTAACCTTGTGGTATAAACAATGGATCGTAACCAAAACCATTAATTCCTTTTGGTTCATAAGCAATTGTTCCATTAACAATACCTTCAAAATATTCTGTTTTTTGATTTATAAAACATAATACAGTTTTAAATGTTGCTTGTCGTTTTGTACATTTTTTTAAATCAGTAAGTAATTTAATATTATTTAAATGATCGTTTTTTGGTAAACCAGCATAAATTGCGCTATTAACACCAGGTTTGCCATTTAAAGCTTTTACTTCAAGTCCGCTATCATCAGAAAGTACAGCATAATTTAACTTTTGCTCATTTAATTTTTTTAAAACATAATTAGCTTTTAAAAAAGCATTTTCTTCTAAGGTACTGCCTGTTTCAGGTATTTCTTCAGTAATTCCTACTTCGGCTAAACTAATTAATTGCACAGATGAAGGCAATAATTTTTTTAGCTCTATAATTTTATTTTTATTAGCTGTTGCTAAAACTATTTTCATGTTTTAAATAATTTTTAATATAAGGTTAAGTCTTTTGAGCATTTTAACCAACCCGTTAAACTTACTCTATCTTTATTACAAATTAAAACTTCGTGTTCAATAAAACTTTCAAAAATCACTATTGTGCCCGCTTTTGGCTCAATTTTAAGCGTTTTATTATCCAAATAAATTACTAATTCACCTCCATCTTCATCTCCCCAATTTTCATTTAAATAAGTAATAATTGTAATTTTTCTTTCAGATGAATTATTAAAAGCATCTTTATGTTTCTTATAAAAATCTCCTTTATTATAAACAGCAAAATGAAATTCGTTAGAATTAAGTCCTAAAAAGCATTTTCTATTTAATTGAATTGTTAATTCATTAATAAAACCGAAAAAAAACGCTAAAGTATTTTCATTATTGTCTAACCATACAATTTTATCCGATCGAATGTCGGTATTAATAGTTTTTAAATTATTGTTGCCAATAGATGCTTTTTTAATATTATCTTTTTTTTGGTTAAACGAATCTATTAATGAAGAAATTTCATCTTTTGAAAAAAAATCAGGCGTTATGCTATAACCATTTGAATAAACCTCATTAATTATTTTTTCAATCATATTCATTAGTTGCTAAGATACAAAAACAATTATCTTTGCACTTTTTAAATTGTCAACTTTACAAATAAATAGTAGCCCAAAGTATTTGCTAAAATTAGCATGGCCTGTTATGTTAACACAAATGGGACATATTTTAACCAATATGGTAGATACTATTTTTTTAGGTCAAATTAGTTCAACACATCAAGCCGCGGGTCTTTTAGCTGCTAGTTTATACACATTAGTTTTGGTTTTTGCTATTGGTGTAAGTTATGTTTTAACACCATTAGTTTCGAGCGCAGATTTTGAGAAAAATGATTTAAAAAAAGCATCATTATTTAAAAATTCGTTGGTTTTAAATTTTATAGTTTCAATTTTAAGTTTTGTTGTTTTATATTTTTCGTCGGGTTTATTAAATTATATGCAACAACCTAACGAAGTGGTAATTTTAGCAGAGCCTTTTTATAATGTGTTAATTTTTTCAATGATTCCAGTTTCAATATTTTTTACATGTAAACAATATTGCGAAGGATTAAGCCTTACATTACCTGCTCTTTATATAAGTGTTGCCGGAAATTTAATTAACGTTGTTTTAAATTATTGTTTAATTTATGGTGTTTCTTTTTTTCCTGAGCTTGGTTATATGGGCTCAGCTTGGGCTTCTTTTATAGCACGCTTATTTATGGGTGTATCATTTTTAATTTACATATTTTATTCGCCACTTACTAATTCTATTAAACATGTATATAAACAAGTAAAAATAAATTATATAGATTTAATTCGTCTTTTAAAAAACGGTTTAAATTCAGGAGCACAATTTACTTTTGAAGTTGCAGCTTTTGTAATAGCTGGCTTAATGGCAGGTACATTTGGTAAAGAGGTAATTGATGCGCATGGAATTGCTTTACATTTAGCTGCATTTACTTATATGTTTGGTAATGGAATTGCAAGTGCATCAACAATTGTTACAGGTAATTACATGGCAGAAAAAAATTGGTTACAAATTAAGAATACAGTAAACTCTTCAACAAAAGTTATTTTATTAGGAATGGGAATTTGTGCTTTAATTTTTGTGTTTGCTAATAAATATTTGCCTTTATGTTTTACTCAAAATATTGAAATCGTTTTAATTACATCAAAACTTCTAATAATAGCGGCAATGTTTCAATTATTTGACGGTTTACAAGTTGTATTTATAGGAATATTACGAGGTGTTGAGGATTTTAAATATCCTACAGTAATAACATTATTGGGGTACTGGCTCTTAGCACTACCATTAGCGTATATTTTTGCTTTCGTTTTTAATTTAACTGTTTATGGTATTTGGTATGCGTTACTAATAAGTTTAATTTTTGTAGCTTTAACATTGTATTTTAGAATAAGTGTTTTAATTAAAAGAAACTTAACAGTAAAATGAAGGGATTTCAACTTTTAGTTTTGTCGATTTTAAGCGGTTTACTGCTTGGTTTAAGTTGGTATTTTAATTTAAGTTTTGTTGCTTTTTTTGCATTTATTCCTTTATTGTTAATTGAGGAAAATTTATCCCAAAATAAACTTCAGATTAAACGAATTAAATTGAAGTTGTTTTTTTATTCGTTTATAACATTTTTAATATGGAATTTAATTGTAACCTGGTGGGTTGTAAATGCTTCGTTTGGTGGGGCTTTAATGGCTTTTTTTGTAAATAGTTTACTTATGGCATTTGTGTTTTTAATTTATCATTCAATTAAAAACAAATTAAATACTGTTTGGGTTTTTTTACCCATTTATTTAGCTTGGGAATACATACATACGCTTTGGGATATTAGTTGGACATGGCTTACACTTGGTAATGTATTTGCTTATCACACTAATTGGATACAATGGTATGAATTAACAGGCGTAAGTGGAGGTAGTTTATGGGTATTAAGTGTAAATGTTTTTTGTTTTCAATTATTAAAAAATTATAAAATAAATTCAATTCTTTCTAAACAATTATTACAATTTGCAAGTTTAATAATTATCCCAATAATTTTATCTTATGCTATTTTGTTTATTAGAGTTTCTAATTTAAATACTACTGTTGCTAAAGAAGAATGTGTTATAGTTCAGCCTAATTTAGACCCATACAACGAAAAATTTTACACAGAATTTAACACACAATTTTTAAATATGTTAAGCCAAGTAAGAGGAAAAATTAATTTAAACACAAAATATTTATTATTACCAGAAACATTTATGATTAATGATATGGATGAAACACATATCGAATCATACGAAGAAATTAGATGGTTTAAAGACAGTTTATTAAAATATTTTCCGCAATTAAATATTATAACAGGAGCAAGCACATATAAATTTTATAATTCTAAATTAGATGCAAGTTTAACAGCCAGGTTTGACGAAAGAAATAATGCTTATTACGACATGTTTAATACAGCATTATTAATTAATACCAAAGGTATTCAGGTTTACCATAAATCTAAATTAGTTCCTGGTGTAGAAAAAATGCCATTCCCCTTAATTTTAAAACCTTTAGAAAAATTAGCAATTAATTTACAAGGTACTGTTGGTAGCTTAGGTGTACAAAATGATAGAAGTAATTTAATATGTAATAACAATGTTAGTATTGCTCCTGTAATATGTTATGAAAGTGTTTACGGCGATTATGTAACTGGTTATGTAAAAAATGGTGCAACTATTTTAGCAATAATAACAAATGATGGCTGGTGGGGTAACACTCCAGGATATAAACAGCATTTAAATTATGCCAGATTGCGAGCTATTGAAACACGAAAACAAATAATGAGAAGCGCAAACACAGGTATTTCAGCTAAAATTGATGAATTTGGTACTGTTTTAAATGCAACAGAATATGAAAAAAATGCTGTAATTGTTACAGGTGTAACTTCAAACACAATAAAAACATTTTTTGTAAAATTTGGCGATATAATTTCATATTCAAGTGTAATATTTACAATTTGTCTTTTAGTGTTACAATTTTACTTAAAGCTAAAAATTAAAAAAGCCGTTAAAATTACACTGTCCCAAAAAAGTTAGACACTTATTGTTTGGAATTCCACTCAATAACTTTAAATTTACCTAAGGTGTTTCGCTTTTCTTTTGTCTTGATACAAAAGAAACAAACCTGCCTGCAGCAGGCAGTAAATCAAGACTTCATAAAATTTTGCTAAAATTAAGTTTAATTTTGCTGACGGTGCTAAGCGCTGCGCGAGATGCAACGCCCCGCCTTCGCACAAGCCTACGCTTAAAATCAATCTTAATTTTATAACGCTAAATTTTATGAGGCCGTTCGTTGTCATCGTTCAATTACTATTTTTTTGTTTAAGGTTCCATATTCTGTTTTAATTTGCAGTGTATAAACTCCGTTTGGTAATTCTTTGGTAGTTATTGTAGCAGTGTTGTTTTTAAATTCTAATTTTTCTTTTTTTATTACTTGCCCCAATGAATTATAAATAATAAATAATAAATTTTGAATTGATAGTTCTTCATTTATCATTTTTAATTCAACATTTAAAATTTCATTAGCTGGGTTGGGAAATACTTTAAACCACGCTTCGGCTTCGCTCAGCGTGACGTTATTAATACTTACCGCACTGGCATACACCACCACCGTATCATATTTTATTACACCGCAAATATCTTGTTTTACCATATAGGTTTGTGTAATGGCTGCAACGGTGTGTGTAAAGCCTGCGGCGTTGGCAATGGGGGTTGTTGTATTTGTTAAATTATACCATAAACATGCCTCATCTATGCCTACATCTTGTGGCCTGCCTATATAAACTGTGTTACCGGGTATGCCAAAAATATCTGCACCGGCAAAGGCTGGTAAATCTATGGGGATGCAGGAGACGTCGTCGATACATAAGTCTGTCCACTTTTGCGGTAAATATAATGGGTTGATAGTTGCTATGTTAGTTGCCATATCTGTTTTAAAATTACCCAGCAAACAATATTTTTCTATACCTGTTGCTACAAAAGTACCTGTAACCGCAACCCATCCTAATGTATCTGTAATAATATTACCGTTTGGATTTTGAACTTGAGGCGTTAAATAGGTTAAAGGAATATTACTTTTAGTTATAGTATCAATTGTATTATCTCCAAAATAAGCACCAAAGCCGTCACTGCCGTAAGGTGAAAAGTTTGTTATGTTAATGTAAAATTTAACACAATATGTTTTACCACTAACAAGTTTTGCTTTCATTCTGTTTTTTATATAACTTCTCTTTTGATTTCCACAAACGGGATCATTACAATAAAAATTTGTGATTAAAAATGCATTACCAGTTTTTGGATACTGGTATATTGTATTTCCTTGATTAGGTATAGCCCCATTACAAACGTTTGCGTATTCACCACTGTAACTTAAGCCAGAATCTATAGACATCCAGTGTTTAGCTAATGTACCATAGTAAGGTGGATTACAATTATGATATTGCTCAAACCCCCCATTAGCAATATGATTTGCTACTTGAGTTTTAAACACTAAAGTTTGTAAAAGCATGAAACTTAATATATGTGCTTTTAATGCTATCATCTCTCAACCACAACTTTTCTACTTAATATTCCAACCTCGGTTTTTATTAATAATGTGTAAACACCATTATTAAAGTTATTAGTTTTTAGTGTTAAGTTTTTAGTTTTACTTATTTCGCTAATCAAAA
>Ga0056911_1000882_pt1 | contig 12671 bp, 10 predicted proteins | sample EBPBio132013_DNA_FD_55022 | JGI IMG/M metagenome (GOLD analysis project Ga0056911, IMG submission 55022) | Wastewater treatment Type I Accumulibacter community from EBPR Bioreactor in Madison, WI, USA - Reactor 2_5/13/2013_ DNA | ecosystem: Engineered > Bioreactor > EBPR > Anaerobic-Aerobic >... | reverse complement strand
ACTCGTCCTGCGCTCATGGAGGTCTCCGAGATGTTCGCTAACTGGCTGAAAACTTCCATTCTGATGGCCGCGATCGTGGCCCTCTTCGGCGTCATCGGCGGNTTTGTCGGCGGCAANTCCGGGATGTTGCTGGCNTTGCTCTTTGGCGGGGCGATGAACGTCTTCGCCTACTGGTTCTCGGACAAGATGGTGCTCAAGATGTACAACGCGCGCGAGGTCGACGCAAGCTCGGCGCCGCAGTTCTACGGAATGGTTCGGGAACTCGCCCAGCGCGCCGGCCTGCCGATGCCCAGGGTGTATCTGATCGACGAAGGGCAGCCCAATGCTTTCGCCACTGGTCGCAATCCCGACAACGCGGCGGTAGCGGCGACGAGCGGCATCCTTCAGCTCCTGTCGGCACGCGAGATTCGGGGCGTCATGGCACACGAACTGGCGCATGTCCGCCATCGTGACATCCTGATTTCGACGATCTCGGCAACCATGGCTGGCGCGATTTCGGCGCTCGCCAACTTCGCGGTGTTTTTTGGCGGGCGCGACTCCGANGGTCGGCCGAGCAATCCNCTGGCNGGGATCNTGGTGGCGCTGCTGGCGCCACTGGCGGCTTCGCTGATCCAGATGGCCATCTCGCGGGCACGCGAGTTCGAGGCAGACCGCGGCGGCGCCGAGATCTGCGGCGACCCGAACGCTCTGGCCGACGCTCTGGCGAAGATCGATGCCTACGCTCGCGGTATCCCGATGGCTCCTGCCGAAGCGCACCCGGAGACAGCCCAGATGATGATCATGAACCCGCTCTCCGGTGGTGGAATTGCCGGATTGTTCAGTACTCACCCGGTCACCGCGGAGCGCGTTGCGCGACTGCGCGCGATGGGGCGCGGCTAGAGGCGCGGCGGCGGATGTTCCACGTGAAACCAAACCTGGCCGCTAGCGGTCGTTTTGGTCCTCTCGCCGCGGCCCGGTGTGCAACAACCGCTGCAGGAGATCGGCGAGCCGATAACCCGCCTCGGCGACGCGGCGACCGGCGATCGCCAGCGCGTCCTCATGGAAGGTGGCGCTGATCGTCGGCACGGCGTCATCCCCGGGCGGATAGACACGCTCGCGGGCAAGCCGCCAGCTTTCGTCAAGCCACTGCTCGGGAGTTCCTGGTGAGGTCGGCGGCCGGTGAAGTGCGGCAGCGACCTCGCCGCGCTGGCGAGCCGACCGTCGCGCAGCCACGGAGGGCCCGGCAAGTCATCCCAGTAGCGATGCAGACTCATCGACGTGTAGCGTGCGGCGAAAGGGTTCACGATGCTGACCAGATTCCCGCCATTGTCGCTTTGTCCATCCGGACCGTAGCGGCTCGCCGCGTGCAGCGGCTGGTGCGCATCGCCGACCAGATGAATCAGCCACGGAAGGGCGTAAGCCCGCTCAGCCATTGTCGCCTGCCGGTCGCCAACGATGCGCGCCAGCACCGCCAGCTGGCGGTCGATGACGCCAGCCGCAGGCCCGGTGCCGGCGCCCGGATTCACCGGGCGATCCACGTAGTGCCAGTGCAGTCGCCGCTCCATGTCGGGAAAACCGGGTAGCGTTGCCGTGGGCTCCTCGCGTCCGGTGGTGTAGAAACGCCTGTCCTTGCGAATGTCGTCGGGCCAGGTCGAGGCCTCAAGGAAGGCGGTCAGCTCCGGATCGCCGCCATGGGCGCGCGCTTGCCAGCGTTCGTAGTCCGGGTGCTGGCGCAGGAGTTGCCCAACCGCGGACTTCGTCCCGGCATCCATCGACTCCCAGGCAATCATCGCGCTGATCCGATGACCCGCGGCGTTCCAGGCCAGGGCCGGCGCTGCCACCAGTAGCAGGAGGCACGCGCCGAAGCGAAGGCGCCAAGTGCGTCTGCAAGGTCTAGCGGTCAAGAGCGATGTCTTCCTGTGAGACCGGATCTTCCAGGGGCTCGAGATGAGTAAACACGGAGGCGTGGGAAAGCGTCTGACGAACCTCCCGCTCCAGTTCTTCGACGAGCTGGTGACCGCGGGAAATCGTCCAGCTGCCGGGTACCAGGACATGCAGCGAGATGAAGCGGCGAGTACCGGACTCGCGCGTCCGCACCGCGTGGAACTCGATGCCCAGCGCGCGATAACGTTCGAGGATAGCGAGCACCAGCGCGTGTTCCTCCGGCGGCAGGCTGCCGTCCATCAGGCCAACGGCTGAGCGCTGCAGCAGGCGCCAGCCGGTCCACACGATGTTGGTGGCAACCAGCAAGGCGAGCGTCGGATCGAGCCATAGCCAACCAGTGAGCGCGACGGCAGTCAGGCCGACGATCACNCCCACCGACGTCCACACGTCGGTGAGCAGATGGTGCGCGTCGGCCTCGAGGGTGATCGACCGGTGGCGTTTGCCGGCACGCAGCAGAACGCTGCCGACGACGAGATTGATCAGCGAGGCGAGCGTCGACACCNCCAGGCCCAGNCCAAGCTGNTCGAGTGGCTTCGGGTAGAGCAGGCGTTCGATCGCGGCAAAGGCGATCGCCANCGCAGCGAACAGAATCAACAGCCCCTCGAAGCCGCTGGAAAAATACTCCGCCTTGCCGTGGCCGAACGCATGCCCTTCGTCCTCGGGCCGCTCGGCGATCGACAGCATCGCCAGGGCCATTGCTCCACCAGCCAGATTGACCAGCGATTCGAGCGCATCGGAGAGCAGGCCAACCGACCCGGTCATCATCCAGGCGAGCCCCTTGAGCGCGATCGTCGCCAGTGCGGCACCGATGGACAGCCATGCGAAGGGTTTGAGCGAGGAAGANGTCATGCGCCGCATTATCGCCCGCCCGTGACGATCTCGCCACGAAAGGGCATCGTGCTAAACTCGCCACACACTCGATAGCAGCGAATCCCGACCTTGCCTTCGTCCCTTACGCCTTCTTCTCCGTCTACCCGCGCCGTGCGCGTTCGCAAACCTGCGGCCGTCGTCAAGGGCCCGCCTCGGCGCAAGCCGGGGCCGCCGCCGTCGCGTCTGCCGGCGGATTCCCTGGGGCTGAGCCTGCTGCTCGCGGCTCGGGTGATTGCCGCCGTGCGGGCCGGGCAAAGCCTGACACAAGCCTTGAGGCCTCTGAGCGNCGCAGCGCCGGCTGCCCGCGCCGCAGCNCAGGATGTGGCCTATGGGACGCTGCGCCGCTACGGTTGCGGCGAGTTCATTCTCGCTCGCCTGCTCACGAAACCGCTATCGCACACGGAAACCGAAGCCCTGCTGCTGGCCGCACTCTTTCGGCTGCATACCCGTCCCGAGGCGGCCTACATGGTCGTGGATCAGGCCGTTGCCGCCGCCGGCGAAATGACCGGTGGCGTTTTCAAGGGATTNGTCAATGGACTGCTGCGCAGTTACCTGCGCCAGCGCGAGTCGCTGGCGGCCGCCATGGCCGGCGACGACGAGGCGGTACAACAACACCCCGCCTGGTGGCTGGCGCGTTTGCGCCGCGCCTATCCCGAGCATTGGCAGGAGATCGTCGCCGCNGGCAACGGCCCGCCGCCGATGACCCTGCGTGTCAACCGGCGTCGCGCCACCAGCGAGGCCTACGCGGCACGTCTGCTGGAGGCCGGATCGTCTGCCAGGCAGGTGGCGGCGAACGCGCTGCTCCTGGCCAAGCCGGTAACCGTCGATGCCCTGCCGGGCTTTGCCGATGGGCTGGTGTCTATCCAGGATGCCGGCGCGCAGCGCGCTGCCCAACTGCTNCTGCCCGTTGCCGGCGAGCGCATCCTGGACGCCTGCGCCGCGCCTGGGGGGAAAGCCGCACATCTGCTGGAAGCGGCCGATATCGACCTGCTGGCACTCGATATCGACGCCACGCGCACCCGGCGCATCGAAGACAACCTGCGCCGCCTCGGTCTCGTCGCCAAGGTCGGGGTTGCCGACTGCCGCGCCTCGGGCGACTGGTGGGATGGCCTGCCTTTTGATGCCATCCTCGCGGATGTGCCCTGCTCTGCCTCGGGCGTCGTGCGTCGCCATCCCGATATCAAGTACCTGCGCCGGGAGAGCGACATCAGGCGCTTTGCTCTCCTGCAGGCTGACCTTCTCGACCAACTCTGGCCGCTGCTGAAGCCGGGAGGCCGCCTGCTCTACGCCACCTGCTCGGTATTCCCGGAAGAGAACGAAGGACAGATCGATGCCTTCCTGGTTCGCCAGCCGACGGCCCGGCGACTCGTGGAGGAGAGACTTCTACCGCGGGAGGAACATGACGGATTCTATTATGCGCTGTTGCGGAAAGCTCCTTAGTTCGTTCCTTGTCGGCCTGTNTATTCTGATTGCCTCATCGAGCACGCAGGCAGCCGACATCAGCATCCGCAACCCGCAGCTGTCGGCCGGCGACGAGGGTTATGTCCTGTCGGCTGATTTCACCATCAATCTGAACGCCCGGCTCGAAGAAGTCGTCGCNAANGGCGTCGCGCTCTATTTCGTGGTCGACTTCGAACTCAGCCGCTCCCGCTGGTACTGGCTGGACGAACAGGTTGTCGGCCGGAGTCAGTCGTACCAGCTCTCCTACCACGCGCTGACTCGCCAGTACCGTTTGTCGAGCGGCGCCTTGCACCAGAGCTTCGCCGCGCTCGACGAGGCGCTGCGCATCCTCACACGACTGCGCAACTGGCCGGTCCTCGACAGGGGTTCGCTCGCCGCCGGCCAGACCTATCAGCTCGCCCTGCGCATGCGTCTCGACCTCACACAAATGCCCAAGACGTTCCAGGTGAACGCACTCGCCAATCGTGACTGGAATCTGACATCCGAGTGGGCTCGCTGGAACCTTACGCCCGGCGATGTATCCTCTCTTGGCGTAGCGGCCACGCTTGTGCCTGCCACCGGTGAGAGCAAGTGAAGAGTCTGATCGTCGCCGCCGCTTCGTTTGGCGGCATTCTTCTCTTCCTGTTGGCGTCGGCGAGNGCCAACACGGCGCTCTTTGCGCGTCATTACCCCTGGCTGCTGGGTCTGAATGCAATCGTCGCCCTGTCGTTGCTGGCGCTGATTGCCTGGCAGCTGCGCATCCTCTGGGGTGAACACCGGGCCAGAGTCTTCGGTTCGCGGCTCAAGCTGCGGCTGATGCTGATGTTCGGCCTGATGGCCGTCGTGCCCGGCGTACTGATNTACGCCGTGTCGGTCCAGTTCGTCACCAAGAGTATCGACACCTGGTTTGACGTGCGCGTCGAGAAGGCCCTCGAAGCGGGCCTCAATCTAGGCCGCAGTGCGCTCGATTCGCTGTTGGCGGATCTGGCCGCCAAAGGACANTCGATGGCGCTGGAACTTGCGGACCGCTCGGAAGCGCAGCGACGGCTCGAACTCAACCGCTTGCGCGAACAGCACGGCGTTCAATCGGCGGCACTCTTCTCGACGACAGGTACGCTCGTGGCGACGGCGACGGGTGAACTGGCCACCCTGTTGCCGGCACAGCCGGCACCCGAACAATTGCGCCGGGCACTTGCCGAGCGCCGACTTGCGGTNATNGAGAGCCACAGCGAGAAAGACCTGACACTGCGTGTCCTGGTCGCCGTAACACCGCCGGGCCTCGGCATCGAGACNCGAATCCTGCAGCTTACCGATCCGGTGCCCACCAGCCTCGCNCAGAACGCCGACAGCGTGCAGGCGGTCTATGCCGACTATCAGGAACTCTCGCTCGGCCGTGAGGGATTGACGCGCATCTACGCGATGACGTTGACGCTGACGGTACTCCTGGCCTTGTTCACGGCCATTGCCCTGGCTTTCGTGCTGGCTCGCCGCCTGTCGGCGCCGCTGTCTATCCTTGCCGAGGGCACACAAGCCGTGGCGGCGGGCGACTACACCCCGCGTCAGGCNGTCTATAGTCGTGACGAGCTCGGCGTTCTGACCCGCTCGTTCAAGCAGATGACCAGCCAGCTCGATGAAGCTCGGCGCGACAACGAACGTCATCGCGCCGAGCTCGAAGCGGCGCGCGCCTATCTCGAATCGATTCTCGCCAATCTTTCGGCTGGCGTGCTCGTCTTCGACCACCGTTTCGTGCTGCGTACCTTCAACGAAGGAGCGCTGACGATTCTGGACGACGACTTCAGCGATCTGCTCGGCCACCCGGTTGATGCCTGGCCGCGGCAGGAAACGCTTGGCCAGGCCATCCGCAGTGCCTTTGACACCCATGCCAGCAGCGAGTGGCAGGAACAGATCGAACTCGATCATTCCGGCGGCCTGCCGCAGATTCTTCTCCTGCGCGGCACGCAACTGCCCGCCGGTTCGCATGGCGGCTACGTCGTTGTTTTCGACGACGTGACCCGGCTGATTGCCGCTCAGCGTAGTGCCGCCTGGGGTGAAGTGGCGCGCCGCCTGGCNCACGAGATCAAGAATCCTCTGACACCGATCCAGCTCTCCGCCGAGAGACTGCAGATGAAACTGGCCGACCGGCTGGCCGGCGCCGACGCCCAGATGCTGGCGCGCTCCACGCAGACGATCATCACCCAGGTGCAGGCGATGAAACGGATGGTCAATGACTTCAGCGACTATGCCCGTCTGCCGGCACCGGAGCTCGCCGCGGTGGACCTCAACGCGCTGATCTCGGAAGTGCTCGGCCTGTACGAAACCTCGCGGGCGACGATCAAGCTGAAGCTCGCCCCCCGGTTACCGCTGGTCTGGGGTGATGTCACGCAATTGCGGCAGATCATCCACAATCTGTTGCGCAATGCCGAAGACGCGCAGGAAGCGCTTGAATCGCCATGCATCGGGATCAGCACACAATGCACTGACAGCATGGCCGAGATGGTCGTCACCGATCACGGGCCGGGTTTCCCGCCCGAAATCCTTGCCCGGGTCTGCGAACCCTACGTCACCACCAAGGCGCGTGGTACCGGCCTCGGCCTGGCGATCGTCAAGAAGATCGTCGATGAACATCACGGCCGCATCCGGATCAACAACCGCCAGCGGCGGGTCGGCGCCGAGGTCAGCATCATGCTGCCGCTCGTCTCCCAGCCGAGCGCTCGCCGCCACCCCAGCAAACTATCTTCCGAGGCCTGAGCATGGCGCAAGTATTGATTGTCGACGACGAAATGGGCATCCGCGAGTTGCTGTCCGAGATCCTTGCCGACGAAGGTCACTCCGTCTGGCTGGCGGAAAATGCCGCCGTNGCGCGCCGNNTGCGCGCCGAGAAACGGCCGGATCTCGTCTTGCTCGACATCTGGATGCCGGATACCGACGGGATTTCCTTGCTCAAGGAATGGTCGGCGGGCGGGCTCCTGACGATGCCGGTGGTGATGATGTCCGGGCACGGCACGATCGACTCGGCGGTCGAAGCGACACGCATCGGCGCGACCGACTTCCTCGAAAAGCCGATCGCCCTGCAGAANCTGCTCGCCACCGTCAAGAAAGCGCTCAAGCACGAGGCGGTTCTCCAGAAGCGGCCGCTGACGCTNGACGCCTTCACGCGCTCGCCCTTGCTCAAGGACCTCAAGCGGCGCCTCGAACAGGCGGCGGCGAAGACGTCGGTGCTCCTCCTGAAGAGCGCCTCGGGGAGCATCGCGGAAATCTGCGCGCGTACCCTGCAGACGCACCGTACCCCCTGGCTCGACCTGTCGACGCTGAGCACGCCGCTGACACAGGAAATGTTGCAGAACGCCGGCGGCGGCATCGTCTTCATCGCCGATCTGGCACAGTTCGGCAAGCTGCAGCAGATGAATCTCGTTTTCGCCATCGAACGGCTCGAGCGGCAGAATCTGCAACTGGTGGCGGCTTCGAGCCGCTCGCTGTCGGCACTCGTTGACTCTGGCTGGGACCCGCTGCTGGTCAACCGCCTCGGCGAAGTCTGGGTGGCACTGCCGCAGATTTCGGGACACGCGGACGACGTCCCCGAAATCGCCACCCTGTTGCTCGCCGATCTCGCCGAACGCGGCGAAGTGCCCTTGCGTCACTTTTCCAGTGGCGCGCAGAACGCGNTACGTCTGCATCGCTGGCAGGGTGAATGGGCCGAACTCCTGACCACGGTCAAGAACCTCGCGCTGTCGGCGCTCGATGAGGAGATCAGTGCCGACGATGTCGCCCGTACCTTGCAGACCGAGGCCAGCGGCGCCGCCACGCCGCTCGCGGCACTGTTCTTCGATCTGCCGTTGCGCGAGGCCCGCGAAGGCTTCGAGCGCCTGTACTTCGAATACCATCTGAGCAGCGAGAGGGGTAACATGACGCGCTTGGCGGAGAAGACGGGTCTTGAACGAACTCATCTCTATCGCAAGTTGCGGCAGCTCGGTCTGAACATCGGGCGGCGCAGCGACGAGCGCGAATGACATCGCGCCGCAGCACCGTCAGGGAGATCAAAAAAAATGCGGATCGTCATTCTTGGTGCCGGCCAGGTCGGTGCGAGTGTTGCCGAGAGTCTCGTCTCGGAAAACAACGATATCACGATCGTCGATAGCGACCAGGATCGCTCGCCTACCTCCAGGATCGTCTCGACCTGCGAACGGTGACCGGCAACGCCGCCTATCCTTCGGTACTGGCCAGCGCCGGCCTGGACGATGCCGACCTGTTGATCGCCGTGACGCAGAGCGACCAGACCAATCTCGTGGCGTGCAAGGTGGCGCACAGCGTCTTCAACGTCCCGGCACGCATCGCCAGGTTGCGCGCGCGCGACTTTCTGGAGAGCGAAAAGCTTCTGGCGCCGGAGAACTTCGCCGTCGACTATGCGCTGTGTCCGGAGCAGGTCATTACCGAGTACATCGCGCGCCTCGTCGAGTTTCCGGAAGCTTTGCAGGTGCTGAACTTCGGCGATGGCCGACTGGTGCTGGTGGGGCTTCGCGCCTACGCCGGCGGTTTGTTGGTGGGTAGCCCGATCAAGGAGATGCGCGGCCATCTACCGCCCGAGATCGACGGGCGCATCGCCGCCATCTATCGCCGCGACGGCGCCATCACACCGACCGGTGAGACGATCATCGAAGACGGCGACGAGGTCTTCCTGCTGGCCGCCGAGGAACACATTCGGGCCGTCATGCGTGAGTTGCGCCGCTCGGTCGAGCCGGTGCGGCGGGTGATGATCGCCGGTGGCGGCAACATCGGCCATCGCGTCGCGCAGGCGCTGGAAGGCAAGTGCGAAGTCAAGCTGATCGAGGTTTCGCGGCGGCGGGCCGAGTTTGTCGCGACCTCGCTGAAGGCGGTGCTGGTGCTGCACGGCGATGCAACCGACGAGGAGTTGCTGCAACAGGAGGCGATCGACGAAATGGATCTCTTCTTGGCGCTGACCAACGACGATGAAGACAATATCATGGCCGCGTCGCTGGCCAAGAAAATGGGCAGCAAGCGCGTGGTGGCGCTGATCAACCGCCGGGCTTACGCCGACCTGGTGCAGGGCGGGCCGATCGACATCGCGATTTCGCCGGCGCAGGTTTCGATCGGCACGCTGTTGACCTATGTCCGCCACGGTGACGTGGCGCAGGTGCATAGCTTGCGCCGCGGCGCTGCCGAGGCGCTCGAGGTCGTCGCCCACGGCGATCAGAAGACTTCGCGCGTCGTTGGCCGGCGGATCTGCGATGTGCCGACGATCGAGGGCGCGTTCATCGCCGCCGTCGTCCGCGATCTCGACAAGACGCAGGATGTCGGATTCCTCGGCCTGGCCAAGAAGAAGCAGAGGGGTCGAGTGCTGATCGCGCACAAGGACGTGGTGATTCAGACCGACGATCACGTGATCGTCTTCTGCCTGGACAAGAAGGTCGTCAAGCAGGTCGAGAAGCTGTTCGCCGTCGGCTTCCATTTCTTCTGAGAGCGAAGCATGCAACGCTATTACCCGGTCATTCGGGTGCTGTCGATGGTCATTGTCATGTTCGGCCTGACCATGCTGGTTCCCTGGGGGTTGTCTTGGTTCATGCACGACGGTGCCGAGAGCGCCTTCGACGAAGCCNTGCTNTTGACGGTCGGTACCGGTGCGGGTCTCTGGTACGCGACGCGCAAGGAGAAACGCGATCTGACGATTCGTGACGGCTTTCTGATGGTCGCCCTGGTGTGGACGGTGCTGCCGGTCTACGCGGCGCTACCGCTGGTGATTCAACTCAATGCAAGTTTCACCGACGCCTATTTTGAAGCCGTTTCCGGGTTGACGACGACCGGCGCGACGGTCTTCGAAGGGCTCGACAATCTGCCGGTGTCGATCAACTTCTGGCGNACGCAGCTCGTTTGGCTGGGTGGCATGGGCCTGATCGTCCTGGCGGTCGCCATCCTGCCGCTGCTCGGTATCGGTGGCCGCCAGATGTTCAAGGCGGAAACGCCGGGNCCGATGAAGGACTCGAAGATGACTCCCCGCATGGCCGAGACCGCGAAAGGCCTTTGGGTCGTCTANACGCTGATTTCGGTGTGCTGNGTGCTCGGCTACCAGTGGGCGGGCATGACCTGGCTCGATGCCATCATGCACATGTTCNCCACCATGGGACTGGGCGGNTTCTCGAGCCACGACGCGAGCTATGGNTACTTCAACTCGCCGNNGATCGAGGCGGTGGCGATTCTCTTCATGCTGATCGCCGGCTGCAACTTCGCCACCCACTACGTCGTCCTCAGCGGCCGATCGTTGCGGCCCTACGCGACCGACCCGGAAGCCGGGATGTTCCTGCTGGTGACCCTCGGCAGTGTCGTCGGTATCGCCATCTTCCTCGATGTGCACGAGGTTTATCCGACGTTTTCCGAAGCGCTGCGCTTCTCGGCGTTCAATGTCGTGTCGATCGCGACGACCACCGGCTTTGCCAACACCGATTATGCCTTGTGGCCGTTCTTCGCACCGCTCTGGATGTTGTTTCTTTCCAGCTTCGCCACCAGTGCCGGTTCAACGGGCGGTGGCATCAAGATGATCCGCGCGATCGTCCTCTACAAGCAGGTCTACCGCGAACTCGCNCGNGCCATGCACCCGAACGCNGTTCATCCGGTCAAGGTCGGCAACGAGGTTGTCCCTCCGAACATCCTCTTCGCCGTGCTCGCCTTCGGNTTCATGTACATGGTCTGCATCGCGTCNATGACCCTGCTTCTNTCGTTCTCGGGGTTGGAGATCATCACCGCGTTTACAGCGGTTGTCGCGAGCATCAACAACACCGGACCCGGGCTCGGTCAGGTCGGNCCGGCGAACAACTTTTCCGTGCTGACCGACTTNCAGACCTGGGTGTGCACCTTCGCCATGTTGATCGGCCGACTGGAGATCTTCACCCTGCTGGTTGTCCTGACACCGGCGTTCTGGCGCAAGTAGCCGGAGGGGAACATCGGGANCGCCGGTTTGGCGGACGAACTAGCGCCGCCAGAAGGCAGGCATCAAGATNACCAGNAGGGTGAAGATCTCCAGCCGGCCGAGAAGCATTGCCCAGGTACATACCCAGGTCTGAAAGTCGGTGAGCACCGCATAGGTCGTTGAAGGACCGACCAGATTGAGACCCGGGCCGGTGTTGTTGATGCACGCCACGACTGCCGAGAAAGCGGTGATGACGTCCAGGCGCGTGGCGATCAAGAGCAGCGTCAGTATGACGATCGTCACGACGTAAATGAACATGAAGCCGAGAATCGAATGCAGCACCGGGTCGGGAACCACCGTCGCCCCGAAGCGAACGGTCTGTAGACCGCGTGGGTGCATGGCACGCATCAACTCGCGCGACACCTGCTTGTAGAGGACGACGGCGCGGATCATCTTGATGCCGCCGCCGGCCGAACCGGAACAGGCGACGAAGCTGCCGAGGAAGAGGATCCACAGTTGCGCGAACAAGGGCCACTGCGCGTAGTCGGTGGTGGCGAAGCCGAGCGAAGTGGCAAGCGACACCGAGTGGAAAGCGACGTAGCGAAGNGTCGTCAGAAAATCCTCGTAGACGTCGTCNGGCCACAGGTAGAGCGCGAGCGCGACGCTGCTCAGGGCAAGGAAGCCGAGAAAATAGTGCGCTTCGATGTCGNAGCGATAGGCGCGCAGCGAGCGTTGCGACAAGACCAGGAAGTGGGTGCTGAAGTTGATGCCGGCGAGCAGCGCNAAGAAGATCACCACCAGCTCGATGTCGAGGCTGTCGAAGTGGCCGAGGCTCGCGTCCTTGGTCGAAAAGCCGCCNAGCCCCATGATCGAGAAGGCGTGCATCAGTGCGTCCCAGGGTTCCATTCCCACCTGATACAGGCTCACCCCACAGGAAATGGTCAGGATCACGTAGACCACCCATAGTCCCTTCGCGGTCTCGGTGATGCGCGGCGTGATCTTCGCATCCTTCATCGGGCCCGGCGTTTCCGCCTTGAGCATGCCGCGTCCGCCGAAGCCGAGCATCGGCAGGATGGCGACCGCGAGAACGACGACGCCGAGGCCGCCAATCCAGTGCATGAAGGTTCGCCAGAAGTTGATCGACAGGGGCAGAGTGTCGAGCCCGGAGAGGACCGTCGCGCCGGTCGCCGTCAGACCGGAGACGGCCTCGAAGTAGGCGTCGGTCCACGACAGTTCCTTGATGTGCAGATACAGCGGCAGCGCCCCGAAGGCCGGCAGCAGCGACCAGATCAGCGCGACNAGCAGGAAGCTCTCGCGCACGCGTATTTCNCGCTTTTGCCGGCGAACGGACAGCGACAACAGTGCGCCGCTGGCNATCGTGATGAGCACCGCTTCGTCGTAGGCGCCGTGCGCACCGTCGNCGCTGAGCCATGAGAGACTGAGCGGCACCAGCATCAGGAAGCCAAAACCGAGGATGAGGATGCCGAGAACGAAGAGCACCGGCGCGAAACGCTTGATCATG
>Ga0056911_1000880_pt1 | contig 12716 bp, 12 predicted proteins | sample EBPBio132013_DNA_FD_55022 | JGI IMG/M metagenome (GOLD analysis project Ga0056911, IMG submission 55022) | Wastewater treatment Type I Accumulibacter community from EBPR Bioreactor in Madison, WI, USA - Reactor 2_5/13/2013_ DNA | ecosystem: Engineered > Bioreactor > EBPR > Anaerobic-Aerobic >... | reverse complement strand
GCACCAGTTGTTGCGGCTGCACCAGGCGAATGACCTGTTCAAGTTGGCCCACATCGGCATGGCCCGACAAGCCATAGCGATAGACCGGACAGCCCAGCGTCACCCGTTGGCCATTCAGCGTGATCGTGCCGCCTTGGGTGGCCTTGAGCATGGCCGCGCCTGGCGATTCTTCATCCTGATAGCCTGTGAAAATGATGGCATTGCGCGGGTCTTGGGCGAGTTTGGTGGCATACAGCGGCGCTGGCCCACCCGTGAGCATGCCCGAGGTGCTGATGATAATCGCTGGCTCGTCGCTCTGAATCACGCGCGGGCGCATGCCTTGATGCACGGCCAGCACGCCAAAACTTGGATCGACAAACAACGGGCGTTGGCTATTGCTCAAGAACTTTTGCAGGGCCGGATGCAGGTCATGCGATTGCTGCTGATACGCTTCACACACCGCTTTGCACATGCCGTCCACATAGATCGTGACAGGCGACACCACCCCAGAGGTGCGAAAGGCTTTGAGAATCAGGATGAGTTCTTGCGCCCGCCCCACCGCGAAGGCCGGAATCAGCACCCGCCCGCCGTGGCCAATCACCTGCTGAATGGTGGCGACCACGTTTTGCTCTTGGTCTTTGCGCGATTTGTGGCTACGGTTGCCGTAGGTTCCCTCGCAAATCATCATGTCCACTTGCGGCAGGGTATTCAAATCAACGCCTGTGATCGTGCGGTGGTGACCCACCGAAATATCGCCCGTATGCAAGATACTGCCCCAAGGACTCGTGATATGCAGCATGCCCGCGCCAAGGATATGGCCTGCGGGCAGATAGGTCACGCTAATTTCTTGATTAGCAGCCACCGGACGGAGTTCTTGATGGAAGGCCACGGGAATGATCCGCGCCAAGGTTTCCGTCACCATCGTTTGGTCATACAAGGGCGTTTCCAGTTCGTGTGCGAGGTGTTCTTGTTCCATAATCCGCGCACTATCCAAGAGCAAAATCCGCATCAACGCGATCGTACTTTCGGTCGCATAAATGGGCACGGTGGGAAACAGACTGGCGACGAGCGGCAGACAGCCCGTGTGGTCAATATGCGCATGGGTAATCAGGATCGCATCAAGCGAGAAGGTTTTGAGGGCTTCGAGATCGGGCGTGCGCGATTGGCCAGGGCGGGCAGCTGGGCGCATCCCCGCATCGACGAGGATATGGCGCATGCCCAGTTTGAGGATGCCACACGACGCGCCGACTTCTTGTGCGCCGCCAAAGGGGTGAAAACTGATCATGGGCGAAGCTCCTCTCAAAAACACGGCGATAATTGATTACCCAAATAATCAATCATCAACCGTGGATACTCCATCATCCCTTAAAAATGGAGTAACACATATTTAAAGACAGAAGAACTCACAGTGTTTGATTGATAACGTGTGTCACCGTTTTTCGTTCATAGAAAACTGTGGTTTATTCCGCATTGCTATGGACGGAAGTCCTTAGTAGTGAATCATTAAGGGCATCATTGGCCGAAAGTCAAGGGTTTTCCCAAATTCGCGCTGATCAAACGCCAATTCGAGAAGCGGTGTATCCCCTTCTTTGAACTGGATAACCCCATGGTCAAGCAGTTGCTGCGTGAGCGGATCAAGCTGGCCGAGACGGGTAACGGTGATGATTAATTCGGTGAGTCCGTTAATCCCAATCGGATGAGTTGTTTCTTGCTCAGGACAGTCCCAATAGGCCAATGGCCCGTGGAGAATAAAGACGACGGGGGCATACCGTGAGGTTTGCTCAATCTCCTGAATCGATGATCCTTCAGGCATCCATGCTGCTGATGCCGTATTCTTGGCGGTAATAGGCAAATGCGGGGTGTCTTCCGTTCGATAGTGGAATCCTATCCCAAATGGACATTCCCCAGTTGCTTCCCAGTGTTTTGGTGGAAGATTGGCGACACCGCCGTTCGCAATAAAGTCGGTGAGTTCTTGTTCATTCTCAACCCATGCCAATTCAAGATACATGTTTTTGAATAAGACGGCTTGGCTTGCTGTCCCTTGTCCTTGATGCACTTGGATATGCCCGTAGGGTTGAAATCCTGCCGATTCTAACAGTGCCATAGGACGTGCAGCGTGATCTACCCAAAGATAGACATGATCAATGACTAATGGAAAGGCTTCTTTCACGGTCATGCTAAAACCTCATTACAAAAAATAAAAATTATCCTTTCGTAGCAGCGCTGACAAAGACAGGCCGCTACTTTGTCAGCTTGTCTTTGTCAGCGCTACGGAGTCTAGTAGCAGTCAATACACAAGACCATATCAGTGCTAAAATGCGGAAATCAAGAGATATTTATTATCTACAAGCGGCCAGTACATAAGACCATATCGGTACTGCCATCACCTGGAGTAGAACAAGCATTAAGTATATCAAAGTTTATATTTTTGATAGCTGCACGTTCTTGCTCTGAAAGGCTCAAAAGTAATTCAGTTCCATTTTGAATTTGCTGTCGAAACTGAATATCAGTGTAAGCTTTTAGTAAAACCTGTTCAAGCGTCATGATAGATAACTCCCTATAGTTAACAATTAAAAATACTCATAGTGGCTTGTATCATAGCACACTCGTTAACTAAATTAAGATTTGTGTGTTTTCTATCATGGTGACGTTATCCTCAGTTATTTGCAAGTAACTAGGCATTTTTCCAGATATGGTTAGTATTTTTCCCATATCTAGTAAGACAGAGTACTTTGGTTCTTCTGATGTGATAAGGGTCGCGAGACTGAGATAAGAGTTTCCATCTACCAACATAATTCCCTTACCAATGAATTGATGGAGCATCAATCGAGCTTCGTTAATTGGCGTAGCCCCCATATGTTGTTCAATAATGCTCCGCAGACGTTCAATGGATTGTACGCTATCACAAGCAAGATAGAGTTCACGAGCCAAGCCCGTCAGCCGTAGCATGATTTGCTGAGACACATTTGGCCGCATATCCCAAATCTGTAGCTCATCTGTTAGATCTAATGCGTATAAATCGCTGGATGTGTAAACATCTTTCCAATAACGTATGGTATGTGCGCAGTCTGATACATAGTCATCAACATTACGATCATCATCATATCCATAGGTAAAATAGTAAACCAGATTGTTCAATCTATTAGAAGGTATGCCACGATAAATATGGTGGGCAGATGCAAATGGGGTTATGTTTACCAAACCGAATGCCTGTGCTGCATCAAACATAGGACTAAAACGATCTAAATGGATGCGCTGTGCTGACATTGGTGGAGGTAAATGTGAAAGGAGAGGAAGAAATTCTGACATTTGGGCATATTCTGCCGGATCTTCGCCAGGAAATCCCCAAAGAAAGTTCCATACAGGTTCTACCCCAAGCTCTTTACACCATTTTAGAAGCTGAATATTTTGTAATGCTTTTATCCCTTTATTCATGATCGAAAGAATTGCAGTACTAAAACTTTCGATACCTGGCTGGATCTTTGTAATTCCTGCTTCTTTAAGGAGCCGTATCTGATCCTTTTTTAAGTTGGCCTTGACTTCATAAAAAAGTCGAACATCAAGATCGAGTCGTGCTAATTGGGGTAAAAAAGACTTAAAATATTTCATATCCATGATGTTGTCAACAACCTCAATGGGGCAACCTGGATAGTTGGATTGTAGACTGATGAGTTCTGCTAGTGCCCGATCCCCCGATTTAGCACGAAACCCCATAGTCAAAGGATTTAGTCCACAGAATACACAATGGTGTGACTGTCCCCACCAACAACCACGCGATGTTTCAAACAGAAGAGAGACCATAAAATCAAGCTCATAGGCTTCCTTTTGTTCGAAGTAATCTGTATAGTTTGGGGTTGGTAGTTTATCCATATTTGTAATAGATGGCCCATTTGGATAAAAACCATTTACATTAAGTAAATCAACATTGTCAGGAGTATAGACCCCCTTTATAGTTGATACAGGTTGTCCAGCCAGTAATTTTGTTATTAACTCTTCAATAATAGCATCTGCTTCGCCAGATACCACAGCGTCAATGAATTGAAACTGTTTAATTGTCTCTGCTCCCATAGCACCTTCACAGTTGGGGCCACCAAAAATAATTTTTATCGAAGGTTCTGCCATTTTTAAGCAGCGTGCCAGAGAAAGTGATGCTGTATGTTGTTGGAATACACTTGAAAATCCCACGACTTTAGGCTTATGGGCAAGTATATGGTCTAGGCATTCGTTTAGAAATGGTTTGATGCGATTTTTGATAGCCAAGGTATTTGCAATGAAATCCTCTGAAAGTTGTTTTCCTATAATAGGATTCCCCCCACGGTGTTCAGGTTTAAGACCTTCGAGAACGTCAGTGATATAACTATCTGAGGGTGGAATAGTGGGAAAAAGTTCACTACTGAATAGCCATTCGCCTAATTGGTCAATAGTTGCTGGCTCTCCGCTAGAAATACGGCTATATAAAGGTACACCGATAGACTTTGCAAAGGGAAGCGTGAAATAGAGTACCTTACTCGCTATCTGAATCTCATCGAGATGAGCCTTGATCAAGCCTAATCCAATTGATGGTTTATCTAATATGCCAAATGGCATACTAATCAATAAAACATCGATGTTTTCCGATGGCAAAGGTAATACCATGACAGCTCCTAGCGTTCTAACGATAGATATACTTCTTTTAGGGTGTAAATTTTTGGCCACGATGCCCTAGATAGTAAAATTCTGGGGCAAAATTATAAGCTGCCCAATCTTCAATTCCTGGTATAAGAACACGAACAACGGGTATCTCTAGTGTTGGATCGGTTAAATCGATAGCGATAACCTGATCCAATCCAACACAGGAAAGCCGATCAAGCAACAGTGTTATGTGCTCATTAATGTTGGAGAGATGGTAGCTTTGTACCTCAGTGAAACTTCGGATAGGGCCAGCTCCAAAAAGAAGTTTTGCCTGCAATTCATTATTGGCCTTGGTTGGTTCATCGGATATGTTGAGGTGCTTCTTTACCTGAAACATCTGGGCACATTCAGTAATGGCGCGGATAAGTGCAATCTCAGTGCTAAGGTGTGTTCCCATGCCAAATAAAACTTGGTATTTATCAAAACCAGCAGCGAGGAAGGTTGCAACACCAATATCTGATGTAATATCTCTAATTGTTATGTCAATACCAGCTTTTTTGAATTTATGGATGAGATTCTTTGCAGTATCGGGTAAACTTTGATGGTCAATTAAAGGCAATAATTCTGATTGGGGTAAAAAATCAAGCTCCCCTTGGACGCGTGTAGTATTGAATCGCACTTGTTGAGCTAGATATCGTACTTGTGGTATCGTAACAGCCTGAAGCCAAGCAAGTGTCCACGCATCCCTCTCAATCATCTCGTAGAGTGAATGACAGATTGCCTCATCAATCGTATTTCCTGAAGCAACCCCATTAGAAGTTCGCCATTTCTTGAGTTTTGGACCGGCGAGATCCTTACTTAATACAGCATAAGCGGCTGGTATCCAAACCTCGGTATGTAAGTGTAAATCGACCCCCGGTAGCCACTCAAGATTGATCTTAGGATCAATATCAATGTTTGACCCCGGTATTAGGGTTGACGGTAACAGAATGTGATGAGAATCGCGTAGTTGATTGTAGCTAGAACAAATATGGTTTGATGGAAGTTGTTGAATACTATGGCGCTCAATAGCCTCCATGAGCGCACTTACTTTGGATTGAATGGCCGTTACCCCTTTACCATAGCCTAGCCATTCAGCAGAATCATCAGATTGAATTGCATAGACATGAATAGAGAGAGAGTTATAATCCGTTAAATCTATAATTCTCCATTTTCCAAGAGAATCCATCAAAGAAATAGCCCGTTTATATGTTTGATGTATTGAAATAACTCTATGACTACCCTCTACTATTTCTGTAGGTGTTGTGGAAGAATTCATAAGGTTAATGCCTATAAATGTCTATCAATGATGTGAATTATGTCTTCGATTGGCATTGTGGAACCCTCTTCCCACCAAGACGACCATTTTTCTCCGAACTGTTCTTCTGCGGCTTTAATTTTTTCCTCTTGAATCTGGCGAAACTTTGGATCGTCAAGTGGTAAGCCTATCGACTCGCGAAGCTTAGCAATAGCACTAAATAAATGCGCTGATATTTGGGATTTCCCAGTATCAAGAGCAATTAATCCAAGACTTTCAATGGTTAAGGTAAGGCCATATTGATCATTGAGTTCTTGATTAGCGTGTAAACTTTCCTTGTAGAATCGGGCAGCTCCTACATAATCATTGTCCCAATATGCGGTGGAGCCTAGAGCGCTAAGTGACATGACAACCCCAAGAGTAAAATTAGCACTTCTTGCGATGTCTAAAGCAGCATGGAAATGCTGCTTCGCACCATCAAAATCTTGTCGTCCTATGGCAATAATACCCATATTTTGTATTGTTACCGTTGTTCCCCTCAAATTCCCTATTTCCGCAAACATACGATGTGTTTGTTCAAACAGTTCTAGTGCTGTATCAAAATCTCCTTGGCTCATATGAATTGTTCCAAGGGAATGCAGTGTATTTGCAAGTTCTGATTTGTTGTCTTGTGCATCCCAAATAGTACGGGTACGTTTAAGATTATCAACCGCAATAGCATGTTGTCCTTGAGCCATTGCTAGCATACCCTCAGCCCGTAAAGACCGGGCCATGGTCTCATCTGATATAACGCTATCTATTTTGAAAGCTTCTGCGATCCATTGGCGACCTTCCCGAAAATAACCTCTTGTATACCAGAAGTTCCATAAGGAACTACACATTTTTAAAGCTGATTCAGCATCATTAACTTGAATAAACCAATGTAGTGCCCGTCGAATATTATCATGCTCTAACTCTAGCCTATTTAACCAACTTATATCCTCATGCTTGGCCCCAGCTTCATCCGCAAGCGCGGCATAATATAACGCATGTTTTTGAATAAGAGTCTCTTGCTCTCCACAAGTTACGAGCTGTTCTTGGGCAAACTCACGGATTGTCTGAAGCATTGCAAAATGGGTAATGCCATCGCTATCCTGTTTAAAGTGAACTAGGCTCTTATCCATTAAGGCAATCATTCCCTCAAGAGGATCGAGGAGCAGATCATGAGCAAGGTTACAAACGTTATGGATCGCGTCAACGGTGTATCCATTTTCAAACACAGCAATGCGATCAAACAGTTGCTGTTCTTCTGCGGATAAAAGATCATAGCTCCATGCAATTGCTGCCCGCAGTGTTTGCTGCCGCGTATCCACATCTCTTGGCCCACTATTGAGTATAGAGAGCGCAGTATTGCTTTTGAGGCGTTCCCATAACGCTTGTGGTGATTGATACTTAAGGCGAGCTGTTACCAACTCAATCGCAAGTGGCAACCCATCAAGCCGCGCACATATCGCTATCACGGCCTGAACATTTTCGTTTGTCAAGCAAAATACCCTGTTGCTTGCCTGTGCTCGTTCTACAAACAGTTCAATAGCTGAGAAGTTGAGCAATGCATCAAGTACATAATTAGTATATTGATCGGGTAGCTCTAACGGTGGTACAGGGTATTCATGTTCGCCATACAGTTGCAACATTGCCCGGCTCGTAACTAAAACTTTTATCAATGGGCAGTTTCCTAGAAGCGTTGAAATATACGGCGCAGCCTCGATAACTTGCTCAAAGTTATCGAGAATCAGTAAAAGGTGTTTATCGCGAAGTAGATTAATAATAGTATTAATAGAATAATCGCCTGTATCTTTGATTGCTAGTGCTTGCCCAACAGCCCTCAGGACAAGAGACTTATCTGTAATAGATGCAAGGGATACAAAAACGGTACCATTGGTAAAAGTATTAACCAATCCAGAGGCGACTTCTAACGCTAAACGTGTCTTGCCCGTACCGCCTGGCCCGGTAAAAGTGATGAGTCGTGTTTCTGGTTGGTTGAGTAGTTCGTGAATTGCTCGTTTATCCTCATCGCGACCAACAAAGGATGTTCGTTGTGATGGAAGATTGGTGAAATTAGGGCTGGGAACATAGCGTGATGTGGGTGCAGTAGTTTCAATCGATGGTGGCTGCTCTGGTACAGGATGATTTTGTAATTGGAAGCGATATCCAACAGTACTTTCAGAAATGATATAGGCATCGCCTATTTTCTCGCGCAACCGCTTAATAGCATTATGTAAAATATAGCGACTATCATCAGTATAGCTATCTCCCCACACCTCTTGGAGGAGTTGTTGATACGTTAGGGTTTGATTCGCATTCCTCGCCAACATTTCAAGCAGCGTTTGTTGCTGGCGACTAAGTTTTAAGGTTTGGCCAGCCTTACGAATAAGTCTTGATGAAAGATCGATTTCGAGATCTCCGCTAATGATCTTTGATGACACAACGCACGCTCCCAACTATTAAGATTAAATAGAAATTCATATTTAGATAGAGGGAGACTAGTTGCTCCATATGATTCAATGTTACTATTTTCGGCCCTGATCGTCAATTGAGTCTATTCTATCCCCTGTAGAAGATCGGTTTTATTCCTTATGCCCCACCCTCTTTATCAATCAACCAAACATTCAAATCTAAAGTAATAGAAATTTTGATAGAAATGATAGCGATTTGGATAGCGCGTTTTTGTAATGTAGTGCTATCGAACATTAACAATTGAACGTCCTGATTTTACCTGCACATACACCACACAATGCTTGCACACTTGAGGTGGTGGCGGGACAAAATCTTTGCCCTAATGCAGAAGCAGAAGGGAAGCAAGTCGGTGTGATGATCGGATGCGATATGAAGACGGGTGGGGCGCTGTCTTCCTTATGGTAGTATTAGAGATATGTGCCGTCTAACAGAAACGTAGGACTCTATGACTGAACACCTTGTCTTTATTACACTTGATGAGGCTGTTACCTTTGCAGATTGTGCAGGGCTAACGGTGGATTTGATTGAACAACTTGCAAAGGTACACAAGGTCTTGGCTTGGGGCGAAATACCAGGACGAGGGTTCGTTATAGATCAACAAGGCTTACACAATATTGCCGAGGTATTAAAGCAATCGCGCGTTGAATATATTGGACAGTATATTACTGCATATGATGCAGAACAACGATATGGAATCAATCGAGTTACGTGGGGACGGTGGCGAAAACGAGAATTTATTAGAAATGAAAAAGAGTTGCTTTGGCTAGAAGATGTTGCCTTTGCAGCGAAACTCGCTGAGCTAACTGGCTATAGAAGAGGGCGGCCTCTTTTCCCAGACTCGTATAAACCATATTGATAGAGAATAGCGCGTTACATTTCTATTGACAATGTAACGTTACATGATCAATACTAGTGTTCAATAGCCAAGGAGATATGCGAAGGCTCTAGTTTTGTTAGATCCTGTGGATACGAGCAAGTATCCTCCCACGCCAATAGGGAACAGAAAATTGGCATTAAAAAGAACAAACGCCCAGTACCGTGCAAAGTTCAGGCGTTTGCTCTGAGTATCTTTTGCCCCTTTATTAAGGGAGCTATTTTGCTGTTTTCTGGAGTATACAGGCTTGGATACCTCATGTCAAGCCATATCCAGAAATCGGCGAGGGATCGTATACCCATATGCCATCGACCCATCCTTCTGGTGGGGCTACGGCCATGCGCACGCCGCATTGGTTCGCGGCTCCGGATACCGACTATCTCTGGATTCCTTCCTATTTGCTTGAAACCCTCTACGACTCGCCCACCGCCATTGGCCTTTTTGCGTTGATTGCGCGGCGCTGGCTCGCCAGTACCACCGCCACGGTCGCCATGAGCGATCAGGATATTCAGCGCTACGATCCGACCCTCTGCCGTGGCTCGATTCGCGCGGCCATCGATCGTTTGATTGGTGGTGGCTGGGTGCAAGTGGTTCGCCAGCGTGGCCGCAAAACCCAGTATTGCCCCGCCTGGGGGAAAAGCACCAATACCCGCGCATGGTCCAAAACGGGCACGCAGCTCAATCGGCGGCGGGTTCGGACGGTGCGGTGTGATCGCAAACTCTTTGACGACTATATGGGGCGGATTATTCCGCATGAGCGGGTTCCTGCCGTGATTGAACGCTTTGGCGTGCGTGCCCACCTGAGCTTGGCCGATGTGGGCACGTACCTGGTAATGCAGCACACCCCGCATGCGATCAGCGCAACGCCCGCGCTTGAACAGCTTGATTTGTGCTATGACGCGGAAGCCTTGGCGGTTCCAACCACCGAGGAAAGCTTGGCCAAAATGGAGTTAAGCGCCTGCGGAGCGCAGCGGCTGGGGTTGCTCAATGAACCCCGTCCCCGCCCGATAAAGCAGCCCATGATCAGCAATCATCTTTTTTTTGTGCCACCGAAGTTGGCTAGGCAGTTGGCTAGGCAGTTGGCTAGCCACCACGCGCTGAAGCAGGCAGGAAATAGCCCATTGCAATCGGCAAAAACGGCGGTTGTGAAAGAAAGCACGGTGGTCACAGGCATGTTAAGCATTAAAGGCATTGGAGATCCCCCTACCCCCACAGTCACAACGAAACAAGTGCAAAAGAAAACATTCTGTGGTGGAGAGTTCTCTTTTAGAGAAAATGGAGAGCGATTAATGAACGGAATCGACGATGGAGATACGACCAACCAACACTCCAATCAGCCGCGCCGCCGCCGCAACGTTATGTCAATTCCAGAAACACCAAGCGCCCAGCGCCTGCGTGCATTGAACGTGCGACCGCAAACCTGTGTTGAGTTGGCCGATCTGCCTTTGGAGTTGATCAACGCCTGTATTGCCGATGGCCAGTCACGGCCTGCGGTCTACGATCTGGCGGCCTGGACGGTCTCGATGGCGCGTGATGCACGGGATCATGGCTGGCAGGTCGCGCTCAACAAGCGAGGAGCGCCGCCGACGAACCAGTGGGATGATCCTGCGGTGGCGGTTGCTAAAGCCTTGGCTAGCGGTCTGTTTAACCGCGCGGATGACCTTGAGACCTCGCTGGATGAACTCCCATCCACCCCACCGCAACGCGGTGGCGATCAGCCGGAGGACACGATGACTGATTGCCCCGCATGGATTGCGCCAGCCACCTGGCAAACCCTGTCACCTGGACTTCAGCATCTGCTTGAGCGCTCACGGTTGCAGGGACGGCAGGTCGTGGCCTATGATAGCGGGCGACAGCGCATGCTGGCTGATTACGAGGCGCAGATCGAGCGCTTGGTGATGGCCGCCGTTATGCGCCGATAACCTAGCAGAGAGGCTGCGTATGCGCCTTCGTTCACTTATTCGTGGGGTCTATACGGTGTTGGCTGTGATGGTGGCGCTTGCGCTGCTGTCTGGTCGCGACGATCCCGCCACCAATTTGTTGTTGAGCCTGATGGCTATGCTGATCATCGCGTTGGTCAGCTGGTGGTCGTGGCTTGGGGAACGCCAGCGCTCGCAATAAGCCTGGCTGATTCCTGAATCCCTCATGCTGCCTGCGTCCTGTAGGAGCCTTTTTCTTGTGTCTTTTTGCATACTGAATCTGTTCCATGCTGCTCTGCGAGCAGGGTGGATTTTGTATTGGCTTTTTTTGTATGGAGGTGTTTCCGATGGCCAGTGATGTCAATCTGGTGGTGATCGAAGGGCGAGTGGTGAACGAGCCGGAGGTGAAGGTGACGCTGGGGAATAGCTCGCTGACGACCTTCCGCATCGCCAATCACCGTTGGATACCTGGTGGTGAGGGTCGAGAGGGCCGCGAGGAGGTCAATTTCATGGCCGTCAGTTGTTGGGGGAGTGTGGCCGACCGTGTGGCGCAGCGGGTGAGCAAGGGCTGCAAGGTGGTGATCAAAGGCCGCTGGCAGGTGCGCCAATGGCAGGATCAAGAGAGTGGCCAACAACGCGAAGGCCACGAACTGGTGGCCGATGATGTGGCCGTCACCCACGAGCCACGCGGAGCCGAGCGATGAATGCGATCCGTGATGGTCTTCTGTCGCTGGTCGCGGATGTCCGCACGGGACTCGCGCAGGTTGGTGCGCAGGCGCGGCAGTATCTCACGCTTAACGATGCCGTGCATGGCCTGCTGATCGTGATTGGACTGTGGTTGGCGAATGGGTTGGTGACTGATCCGCTGCTCATGTGGCTCGATAACGGGCTGGTGTTGGGATTCGTGCTGGGAGCCGCTATCGTAGGGGCACGTTGGGCCTTAAGCATGCGCACGGCAACGCGGTGGCGGATTCTCCAACAGGTCATCGAATCCATGGCGACCCTCGCACTCGTGCGGGTTGGCGTGGGCTTTTTTGGGCCAGCGGTCATGGACATGATCCGCACGATGCCCATGGAATCGCTCATGCTGGGGATTGCCTTCGGGCTGGTGTGGCTGCTGGTGTGGCCGAAACGAGGCTGTCAATGCCACGCCGATTAATCAGTGGGGGCTTGGTCGTCTTGGCGTTGATTGGCTGTAGCCGCCTCGCGCCCAGCCAGCTTGCCGGAACCGCAGCGGTGTTGGGTTGTTGGCCCTATGGCTTCGAGCAACCCCCGCCGACGGCGACCAATCCGGTGATGCTGTCACCACCGCCGAGCGGCACCGGAACGCCGCTGCCCACCCTGACTGCCAGTCCCACCGCCGCGCCAACCATGCCTGTGTGTACCCCCGCCCCGAACACACCCCCGTTGACCCCTAGTCCTACGTCCAGCCCAACTCCATGGACACGGCCCACCGCCGCGCCGCCAGGGGGCAAAGGCATGCCGCCGCTGAATCTGTCGAACATGCCTGGCTACGATCAAGACCCCGCGATTGCGCTCC
>Ga0056911_1000870_pt1 | contig 12907 bp, 12 predicted proteins | sample EBPBio132013_DNA_FD_55022 | JGI IMG/M metagenome (GOLD analysis project Ga0056911, IMG submission 55022) | Wastewater treatment Type I Accumulibacter community from EBPR Bioreactor in Madison, WI, USA - Reactor 2_5/13/2013_ DNA | ecosystem: Engineered > Bioreactor > EBPR > Anaerobic-Aerobic >... | reverse complement strand
CTGCGCCGATGCCTTCACTCACGCCCGAACCCGCGCTGTCACCCACGTGATGCGCGCGTGCGGCCCGCGCCGCTAGCATGCGGGCATGAGCACCCCCACCCCTGCGCCCACCACCGGCACGCCCCCGCCCGAAGGCACCATCACCACCGAGCGGCGCGGCGCGCTGCTGCTGATCGGCATCAACCGGCCGGCCAAGCGCAACGGCTTCACGCCGCGCATGTACCGCGAGCTGGCCGAGGCCTACACCCTGCTGGATGACGACCCTGCGCTGCGCGTGGGCGTGCTGCACGCCCACGGCGACCACTTCACCGCCGGGCTGGACTTGCCGACCATTGCGCCGCTGATGCAGCGCGGCGAAAAGGCCTTTCCCTTCGGCCTGGTGGAGCCCAACGACCTGGGCACGCCGGGCTACCGGCGGCGCAGCAAGCCCATGGTGGTGGCGGTCAAGGGCATCACGTTCACCGTGGGCATCGAGCTGATGCTGGCGGCCGACATCGTGGTGGCGGCGGACGACTGTCGCTTCTCGCAGCTGGAGGTCAAGCGCGGCATCATGGCCACGGGCGGCGCCACGTTGCGCATGGCCGAGCGCGCAGGCCTGGGCAACGCCATGCTGCACCTGCTGACAGGCGACGAATTCGGCAGCGCCGAGGCGCTGCGGCTGAACTTCGTGCAAAAGGTGGTGCCCGCTGCCCAGGTGCTGGACGAGGCGCTGCGCATCGCGCAGGCCATTGCCGAACAGGCCCCGCTGGCGGTGGTGGCCACCCGCATGAACGCGCTCAAGGCCGTGGAACACGGGCCGCTGATGGCCATGCAGGACTTCATCAGCACGCAGCAGCGCCTGTCCAACAGCGAGGACGCGGCGGAAGGTGTACGGTCGTTTACCGAGAAGCGGCCTGCGCGGTTCAGTGGTCGTTAGCGATTTCCGGTCCGCGGGGTTGCGGCGACGGTGCCCGCTTCCGCGGCTGTCCCCCGCCGGGCTGCGCCCGGCTCCTCCTTTATGCCGCTGCACCGGGCACCATCACCACAACCCCGCTACATCGTTGGGGCGCAACCCGTGGTGCGCCGCTACGGTCGCTGATCCTGCGGACAGGGCGCTCTGCGCAGCGGCATAAAGGGGGAGGCGGGCGCAGCCCGCCGGAGGACAGCCGCGGAGCAGAGTGCCCTGTTCGCAGGATCCAGGAGTGATGTCAGTATGGAGAAAATTAAATTGCACACAATTTAATTTGACGCTACAATTCAAACCATGGCACAGCAAAAATTCACCCCCGACCAGGCCCTGCTGCTGGACAACCAGCTGTGCTTTGCGCTGTATTCGGCGTCTTTGGCCATGACAAAGCTGTACAAGCCGCTGCTGGACGAACTGGGCCTGACCTACCCGCAGTACATCGCCATGCTGGTGTTGTGGGAGCGTGACGGACTCATGGTGTCCGAGTTGGGCGAGCGGCTGTCGCTGGATTCCGGCACGCTCACCCCGCTGCTCAAGCGGCTGGAAGCCCTAGGCCTGGTGGCCCGCATCCGTGACGTGCAGGACGAACGCCGCGTGCACATCACCCTCACACCCGCCGGGCGCAAGCTCAAGAGCCGCGCGGCCAAGGTTCCGGGCTGCATCCTGGCGGCCAGCCAGTGCTCCATCCCCGAGCTGATCTCGCTCACCCAGCAGGTGCAGGCCCTGCGCCAGCGCCTGACGGCCTGACCCCCCCTTTCCCTTTCCAACCACCCCCTTCAAGGAAGCAACCATGACCAAGCTCGACAAAGTCCTCTACACCGCCCGCGCCCACACCACTGGCGGGCGCGACGGCGCGTCCAGGACCGATGACGGCCGCCTGGACGTCACGCTGTCTTCGCCCGGCACCTCGGGCACGGGCACCAACCCCGAGCAGCTGTTTGCCGCCGGCTACAGCGCCTGCTTCATCGGCGCCATGAAGGCCGTGGCCGGCAAGATGAAGGTCACGCTGCCAGCCGACCTGGCGATTGACGCCGAGGTGGACCTGGGCCCCATCCCCAATGCCTATGGGATTGCCGCACGCCTGAACGTGAGCCTGCCGGGCATGGACCGCGCCGCCGCCCAGCAGCTGGTTGACGCCGCCCACCAGGTGTGCCCCTACTCCAACGCTACGCGCGGCAATATTGACGTGACGATCACCCTCGTCTGATCCGTCAACAATGGCTGTCACGAATGCGGCCCGCCGGTCTTGAACCGGCGGGCCGCTTCGCTTAACGTGGCAATCATGAGCACCACCACACTCCAGGTCCGCAAGGACAAGCTGACCGAGACGCGCCTTGTCACCACCGAAGACGCTGCCCTGGCCCCCGGCCAGGTGCGCGTGCGCGTGGAGCACTTCGCGCTCACGTCCAACAACATCACCTACGCCGCTTTTGGTGACGCCATGAGCTACTGGCAGTTCTGGCCCACCGGCGAGGACGGCTGGGGCATCGTGCCGGTCTGGGGCTTTGCCACCGTGACGCAAAGCCTGCACCCCGGCGTGGCCGTGGGCGAGCGGCTGTATGGCTACTGGCCCATGGCCAGCAGCGCCGTGCTGCAGCCCGAGCGCCTGACGGAGGCCGGCTTTACCGACGCCGCGCCGCACCGCGCCGGCCTGCACGCGGTGTACAACCAGCTGCTGCGCTGCAACCGCGACCCGTTCTACACCCCCGGCACCGAAGGCCCGCAGGCGCTGCTGCGCCCGCTGTTCGTCACCTCGTGGCTGATCGACGACTTCATGGCCGACAACGATTTCTTTGGCGCCAACGTCATGCTGCTGTCCAGCGCGTCCAGCAAGACGGCCTATGGCACGGCCTTCCAGCTGGCGCAGCGCCCGGGCATTGAAGTGATCGGCCTCACATCGCCCGCCAACCAGGCGTTCTGCGAAAGCCTGGGCTGCTACAGCCGCGTGCTGACCTATGACCAGCTGGACCAGGTGGCCGCCGATGCGGCCTGCGTGTATGTGGACTTTGCCGGCAATGCCGGCCTGCGCCAGCAGATCCATACGCGGTTCGGACAGCTCAAGTACAGCTGCTCCATCGGCGGCACCCATGTGGAGCAGCTGGGCGGCGCCAAAGATCTGCCCGGACCGCGCGCCACGCTGTTCTTTGCACCCGCACAGATCAAGAAACGCAACGCCGACTGGGGTGCCGCCGAACTCGGCAAGCGCCTGGTGCAGGCCTGGCAGGCCTTCAGCGGCCGGGCCACCGATGCGGCGGCGCCGTGGCTGGTGGTGCAGCAGCACCAGGGCCCGCAGGCCGTGCAGGCCGCCTATGCGCAGGTGCTGGCCGGCCGCGGCGACCCGCGCACGGGGCACATGCTGTCGCTGGGCTGAAGCTGCAAGCCCCGCATCAGCTTCGCACGCCATGATGGCGCCATGAAGCTGGCCCTGCTGTCGGACATCCACGCCAACCTGCGCGCGCTGCACGCCTGCCTGGCCCATGCGCAGGAGGCCGGCGCCACCCACCATGCCGTGCTGGGCGACCTGACGGGCTACGGCGCCGAGCCCGCGCAGGTGGTGGACGCGGTGATGCACCTGGCCGCCCGCGGCGCGGTGGTGCTGGGCGGCAACCATGACGCGCTGGCCGTGCAGCCGCCGGCGCAGCCGCAAACCCACGGCGACCTGTCGGCCGCCTGGACACACGGTCAGCTGGACGCAGCCCAGTGCGCCTTCCTGGCGAGGCTGCCGCTGCACGCGCAGCTGGGCAGCGCCTGGCTGGTGCATGCCAGCGCCGATGCGCCCGCCAACTGGCATTACGTGGACAACCCCCACCGCGCCCAGCGCAGCCTGGCGGCGGCCTGCGCGCACTCGGGCGTGAGCCACGTGTTTTGCGGGCATGTGCACCACCAGCGCCTGTACTACCAGGGCGCCGCCCGCGCGCTGATGGAATTCATGCCCACGCCGGGCGTGGCCATACCGGTGCCGGCCCACCGCCAGTGGCTGGCCACCGTGGGCTCGGTGGGGCAGCCGCGCGATGGCGACCCGCGCGCGATGTACGCGCTGTTTGACGCCACGCAAGGCCGCCTCACCTTTCACCGCGTAGCCTACGAATACCGGGCAGCGGCGGCGGCCGTGCGGCGCACGCCCCAGCCCGGATGGTTTGCACAAAGGCTGGAGGAAGGGCGATGAAACTGCTGGCACCGGGCACCGTGCTCGACGGGTTTGCCGTGGGCGAAGTGATCCATTCGGGTGGCATGGCCCACATCTACCGCGTGCACTACGCCGACGGCCGGCCCGACCCCGGCTTTGCCATGGCCATGAAGGTGCCGCGCATGGCCGGCGACGACGGCGCGGAGAACCTGCTGGGCTTCGAGGTCGAGCACCAGATCTTCCAGACCCTGGGCGGTGACCACGTGCCGCGCTTCGTGGCCGCGGGCGACCTGGCACGCCTGCCCTACCTGGTCATGGAATACGTGCCCGGCCGCGTGCTGCAGCACTGGCTGGACGAAGCCCGCACGCTGCGCCAGCGCCCGGATGCGCAGGAGATCGCCCGGCTGGGCCAGGCCATGGCCGTGGCGGCGCACAGCCTGCACCAGCAAAACGCGGTGCACCTGGACCTGAAGCCCGCCAACGTGCTGATCCGCCACGACGGGCGCGCCGTGCTGCTGGACTTTGGCCTGAGCTGGCATGCGCACTACCCCGACCTGCTGGCCGAGGAACTGCGCCGCGCCGTGGGCTCGCCCGCCTGGATGGCGCCCGAGCAGGTGGTGGGCGTGCGCGGCGACCCGCGCAGCGATATCTTTGCCATCGGCGTCATGCTGTACGAGCTGGCCACGGGCGAGCTGCCGTTTGGCGAGCCAGCCACCACGGGCGGGCTGCGCCAGCGGCTGTGGATGGCCCCACCCCCGCCGCGCGCGCTGAATGCAGGCGTGCCGGGCTGGCTGCAGGAAGTCATCCTGCGCTGCCTGGAACCCGAAGCCGCGCGCCGCTATCCGTCGGCCGCGCACCTGGCGTTCGACCTGGGCCACCCGGACCAGGTGGTGGTGGGTGAGCGCGGCGGGCGCACCCGCGGCACGCCGCTGCGCACCCACCTGCGGCGCTGGTTCAGGGCCGCGGGCCTGCAATACGAACCCAGCCCGCTGCCGTCACAGGCGATCCGCGAAGTGCCCATCGTGATGGTGGCCGTGCCGCACCTGGACGCCAGCGACGCCACGCTGTATTCGCTGCGCCAGGCGGTGAGCCGGTCGCTGGGCATACGCCCCGGCGCCCGGCTGGCCTGCGTGAGCGTGATTGCGCCGGTGGACAGCGGCCAGGACGAGATCGACGCCCATCGCCTGCACCTGGAACGGCTGCGCCAGTGGGCCCAGGGCATCCACCTGGAAGGCCACCAGGCGTCGTTCCACGTCATTGAGTCGGGCGACGTGGCACGCGCGCTGTGCACCTATGCCCGTGGCAACCATGTGGACCTGATGGTGCTGGGCGCGGCCACCCACGGCCTGCAGATGCAGCGGCTGGTGGCCACCGTGCCCATGCGCGTGGTGATGGACGCCCCCTGCAGCGTGCTGCTGGTGCGCCAGGCAACACCGTTCGCCCTGCTGGACGCACCACCGGACACGCGGGGCCCACAATCGGCACATGACCGAAGCCCCGCACCCGTATGAAACCCTGACGCCCGACGTGGTGATGGACGCCCTGGCGTCAGTCGGCCTGTATGGCGATGGCCGCCTGACGGCCCTGAGCTCGTATGAAAACCGTGTGTATCTCATCCACCTGGAAGAGCCGCACGCGGGACACAGCGCGGTGGTGGCCAAGTTCTACCGGCCCGGACGCTGGAGCGAGGCGCAGATCCTGGAAGAACACGCGTTTGCCGCCGAGCTGATGGCGGCCGAGGTGCCCGCCATTGGCCCGCTGGTGCTGCAGGGGCGCACGCTGCACCCGCACGCGGGCTTTTCATTCAGCGTGAGCCCGCGCCGCGGCGGGCGCCGGCCCGAGCTGGACGACGCCAATGTGCTGGAATGGCTTGGCCGCTTCCTGGCGCGCATCCACACCGTGGGCGCGGCGCGGCCGTTTGCGCAGCGCGGCACGCTAGACCTACGCACCTTTGGCACCGAGCCGCGCGACTGGCTGCTGGCGCACCACATGATCCCGCTGGACGTGCAGGGCGCGTGGCAGGCCGAGTGCAACAAGGCGATCGACGCCATTGCACGGCACTTTGAGCACACCCGCACCGCCACCATCCGCCTGCATGGCGACTGCCACCCCGGCAACATCCTGTGGACACCCGAAGACCAGCCCGGCGGCGGCCCGCACTTTGTGGACCTGGACGACACCCGCATGGGCCCCGCGGTGCAGGATCTGTGGATGCTGCTGGACGGTGACCGTGCGCAACGCACGCAGCAGCTGGGCGCGCTGGTGGATGGCTATGAACAGTTCCGTGAATTTGACCGCGCCGAGCTGGCGCTGATCGAGCCGCTGCGCACGCTGCGCCTGATCCACTACAGCGCCTGGCTGGCTCGCCGCTGGGACGACCCGGCCTTCCCCGCCGCCTTCCCCTGGTTTGGCACCAGCGACTACTGGCAGGGGCAGGTGCAGATGCTGCAGGAACAGCTGGAGGCGATGGAGGAGCCGGCGCTGGTGGTGTGAAGATGACAACCGACCAAACATCATCCCCACTTGATGAGCCCGTACGCTCAGCCGCGCGACTCTTCGACGAAGGCCAAATCAGTTTGAGTCATGCCGCGAGATTGGCGGGTATGAGTCTGTCGGCGTTCATTGATCTGCTGGGATCACTTCGCATCCCGGTGACGCGGCTTGATGCTGGGGAGCTCGAACGCGAAGTTACGTCCTTCGCGCAGGCCAACGAGCCGCGTCTTCTCCCCAAGTTGGAGGATTGACATGAGGACGACTCACCTTTAGAAGGCTGATAAGAGAAAACCCGCCGGGTTTCCCCGGCGGGCTTCTGGATACGAATCTCTTGCGAGATTCTTATTGCAGCAACGGCTCTCACCCCGGATAACTACAACAGGGTGAATTCTAGAGGACGAGGACATGGGTGACAACCAGCAAACGGGGAAAAGCCCGGTTTCCAATGAAGGTCCATTCACCTTCGGGCTCGACATTGGCATTGCGTCTGTCGGCTGGTCGGTCATTTCCGAGAGGCGGATCATTGACTTGGGCGTGCGCGCCTTCGACAAAGCAGAAACCGCCGACAAAGGCGAGTCGCTGAATCTGCAACGACGGAAAGCGCGCTTGCTGCGCCGACGCCTTTGGCGGCGGGCGTGGCGACTGACAAAGCTGGGACGTTTGCTCAAGCGACATGGCGTCCTGAACTCTGTAGATGCGTTGAAGACCCAACCCAACTTCACGGACTCCACCTGGGCGCTGCGAGTAGCCGGCCTGGACCGGCAATTGACGCCCATGGAATGGGCTCGAGTGATCTATCACCTGTGCAAGCACCGCGGCTTTCACTGGATCAGCAGAGCCGAAGAGCGAAAGGCCGATGAGGACACCAAAGGGGAAAGTGGGAGGGTCAAGGCGGGGCTGGCTCATACGAAGAAGCTGATGACGGAAAAGGGCTACCGGACCGCAGCTGAAATGGTCTTGGCCGAATTCCCGGATGCACAGCGCAACAAGCGGGGCGACTATGGCAAGGCGCTATCCCGTGTTTTGCTCGACGCCGAGTTGGCAAGCCTCTTCGCGTCCCAGCGGGAGCACGGCAACCCCTATGCGACACCGGCGCTGGAGGAAGCATTGCGCGGCCGCAACGGCTCGCGCAGCGGCCTCCTTTGGTCGCAGAAACCCGCGCTCGCAGGCAAAGACCTTCTCAAAATGCTGGGTCATTGCACCTTTGAAAAGGGTGAATACCGCGCGCCCAAAGCCAGCTTTACGGCGGAGCGCCACGTCTGGCTGACGCGGCTGAACAACCTGAGGGTTATCGTGGATGGCGTTTCGCGCGGACTCAACGACGACGAGCGCCGGTTCTCACTGCCGTTGCCCTATCAGTCAGGCGAGAAGTTCACGTACAAAACCTTGCGCAAGGCACTTGTCCAAGCCGGAAAGCTTGGCGAGTCTTTTCGCTTTGGCGGTCTGGCGTATCCAAGCGGAAAACAAAAGGAAGAAGAGAAAGCAAAAGACCCGGAAGACCAGCCGCTGGTCAAGTTGCCAGCGTGGCACGAGCTTCGCCTCGCTTTTAACAAGAGTGGTTTGAAATCCGAGTGGGATCAGATCTCCACTGCCGCCATTGAAGGCCGTCCAGAGCAACTGGACGGCATTGCGTGGGTTCTGAGCGTCTACAAGGACGACAAGGAGGTCGAGGCGGAGCTGGAGAAGCTTGGCCTGCCAGGAGACTCAAGGGTTATTGAGACATTGCTGGGAATTCGGTTTGACAAGTTCCACGCCCTGTCCCTCAAAGCCTTGCGGCAGATCGTTCCGCTGATGGAGCAAGGCCATCGCTATGACGAGGCTGTCGCGAAGATTCCCGACTACGGCCATCACAGCCAACGCTTTGTTGCAGGCGCAGGAAGCCTAAGATTCTTGCCCCCGTTCTACGACGGCCGCGACAAAGACGGCCGCATGAAATTTCGGGATGACATCGATATTCCGCGCAATCCGGTTGTTCTGCGCGCACTCAATCAGGCTCGCAAGGTGGTGAATGCGCTGATCAAGGAGTACGGAGCGCCCTGGTCTGTACATATTGAGATGGCGCGGGACCTTTCGCGTCCGATGGACGAACGACGCGATATCGAGAAGCTACAGAAGGAATACAGAGAAAAAAACGAGAAAGCTCGGGAGCAGTTCACAGCTGATTTCAATCGCCGCCCCTCAGGGGTTGAATTCGAGAAATGGCTTCTGTACCGGGAGCAACACGGTAAATGCGGCTATTCCCTGGAGCCCCTTGACCTGCATCGTGTCATTGATGATCCAAGTTATGTTCAAGTGGACCATGCGCTGCCCTACTCCCGCAGCTATGACGACAGCAAGAACAACAAGGTTCTCGCACTGACCAAAGTCAATCAGGACAAGGGGAACCGAACGCCGTATGAATTTCTGGACGGCGCGAGCGAATCCGAGCGTTGGCGTAATTTCGTTTCCTGGGTCGAAGGAAACAAATCCTATCGTCAGGCAAAGCGCAGTCGCCTGCTGCGCAAGAACTACGGTGCAGAGGAGGCCAGTTCCTTCAAGGATCGAAACCTCAATGACACGCGGTATATCTGCAAGTTCTTCAAGAACTACGTGGAGCAATACCTGCAGTTGGCCGACGGCAGCGACAACAAGCGGTGCGTCGTGCTGAACGGTCAACTCACCAGCTTTCTGCGCGCCCGCTGGGGATTGATCAAGACTCGTGACGAGAGCGACCGCCATCACGCGCTTGACGCCACCGTGGTCGCTGCATGCAGTCACGCCATGGTCAAACGCCTGGCGGATTACGCCAGAAAGAAGGAGCTGGAGAACCTGCGCGAGGGATTTCCCGACCCGGAGACTGGCGAGATCAACAGTCCGTCAGCGCATCAGCGGCTGACAGAACATTTTCCCGACCCTTGGTCCCACTTCAGGCATGAACTGACGCTGCGACTCAAGACCGACGATGTTGCAGCGCTGCGCGAAGAAGCAGGCCGTCTGGGAAGTTATTCGCCTCAAGCCCTTGAGTGCATCCGCCCTCTGTTTGTTTCGCGCGCGCCGCAACGACGCAACGGAGGTGCGGCGCACAAGGAAACAATTTATGCGCAACCGCAGCGGCTCTTGAAGCAAGGCGGCGTGACTCAGAAAGTCGCACTTTCCAGCCTCACTCTCAAGGACTTAAACAACCTTGCCGACCCGCATCGCAACGAGAAGTTGTACAGCGCCATCCGCACCCGGCTTGAAGCGCATGCAGGAAAGGCTGACAAGGCATTTCCTGCTGACAATCCGCTGCGCAAGCCGGACAAGCAGGGGAATTCTACGGGGCCAGTTGTGCGCACTGTGACATTAGTAATTGACAAGCTGAGCGGCTTAGCAATCCGCGGGGGAATTGCCAAGAATGATTCGATGCTAAGAGTGGATTTTTTTCTGAGCTCGAGGAAGTTTCACGTAGTTCCTGTGTATGTCCATCACAAAGTAGCAGGACTTCCAAACAGAGCTATCGTGGCCTACAAGGACGAAAGCGAGTGGACTGAAGTGCAGGAAAGCGATTTCCTCTTCTCCGCATATCCAAACGATCTTTTAAGAGTCACATTGAAGAAAGATTCAGTTCTTGGATATTACGCAGGATGTGATCGATCCACTGGAGCAATCAGCCTATGGGTCCATGACCGAAATCAGGCGGTCGGAAAGGATGGCCTCGTACGAGGTATCGGCGTGAAAACTTGCATCTCACTCGAAAAGCTTCACGTCGACACATTGGGACGGGCCTACCCGGCACCTGCGGAGAAGCGAAGTGGTCTGGCGTAGCGTTGTTGTCAGCAATCCAGCCAAGCTCAAGCGCGATCACTTTGCGCTGGTCATCGAACAAGAAAAATCAGCTCGCGTTCCGTTCGAAGACATTGCGGTGATCGTTCTTAACAACCGTGAGATCACCCTCACTCACCCGGTCTTGTCTGCTTGCGCCGAATACGGCATCGGCCTCTATGCCACCGGTGACAACCATCAACCCAGCGGCGTATTTTTGCCATTCCAAAGCCACAGTCGAGCTACACGCATGCTGCGACTGCAGCTTGACTTGGACAAGCCAACTGGCAAGCGGGCTTGGGCTACTGTAGTGCAAGCAAAGATCAACAATCAGGTGTTCTGCATGAAGATGCTGAACTCTGGCGACCACGAGAGACTGGAGTCGTATGCGCGCCGCGTTCGCTCAGGCGATACGGGCAACATGGAAGCGCAGGCCAGCGCGTACTACTTCCCGCAGATCATGGGCCGCAGTTTCACGCGGGCGCAGGAGACTTGGGCCAACGCGGCCCTGGACTACGGCTATGCAGTAATGCGTGGTGCCTGCGCGCGTGCCTTGGTCGCTCACGGACTGCTGCCCACCATCGGTATCTTTCATGCGAGCGAACTAAATGCGTTCAATCTGGCGGACGACTTGATTGAGCCCTATCGACCGATAGTTGATCTTTTTGTAGCGACCAATCGAAAGACAGATGATTCCGTCGAGTTGAGCCCCGTAGACAAGATCGCTTTGGTTGGACTGCTCAACGTCGACGTCGCCATGCCACGCGGCGTGATGAGCGTACTGTCTTCGGTAGAACAAGCGGCCGAGTCAATGGCGCGCATGTATGACGGAGGCAGCGAACAAGTACTGGAATTGCCAAAACTGATTGGGCTGAATCAGCATCGGCACGAAATGTAGCGCGCAAGCCTATGAGCCAGGACACGAGGCGATTCATGCGAATGATGGTCTTCTTCGATTTGCCCGTGGTGACCAAGGCCGAACGTCGCGCTTACACACAGTTCCGCCGATTCCTGCTCAATGACGGCTACGACATGATCCAGTTTTCTGTGTATGGCCGCATCCTGAACGGGGCGGATGCCGGCGAGAAGCACATGAAACGCCTCTTGGCCAACCTGCCATCGGAAGGCTCTATTCGGGTACTCACAGTGACAGAAAAGCAGTACGCGGGGATGAAACTGTTGGTTGGTCTGCCCCTTTTTCAGGAAAAAAAGGTGAACGCAGCCCAAATTGTGCTGTTCTGACCAGGGTTTTTCATAACGAAAGCCCGCTCCAAGCCAGGCTTGGAGCGGGTTTCGAGCGGGTCAGAGTGTAGCTATCCGGGGTGAGAGAGGGAGCTACAACCAGCCGCCTGGTAGCAGAAGCAGCGCCATTGAGTGTAGCTATCCGGGGTGAGAGAGGGAGCTACAACCTATCCTGAGCCTTCACAGGCTGAGCTAGAGAGTGTAGCTATCCGGGGTGAGAGAGGGAGCTACAACGGCTTCGCCCTGTTTAAAGGCTTTAACGATGAGTGTAGCTATCCGGGGTGAGAGAGGGAGCTACAACAATGTGAAAGAGGGCAAGGCCAAAAAAACTGAGTGTAGCTATCCGGGGTGAGAGAGGGAGCTACAACCGGGCAGTGTCCTGCGAACGTGTTTATGTCGAGTGTAGCTATCCGGGGTGAGAGAGGGAGCTACAACAACACAAGGCATAGTTGCTGTCCCTGATCTGAGTGTAGCTATCCGGGGTGAGAGAGGGAGCTACAACATAAGCGAAAATACCTTCAAGTATTTCGAGGAGTGTAGCTATCCGGGGTGAGAGAGGGAGCTACAACCGCCGAGGCGTTTGGTGTCGGGGTCTTTCAGAGTGTAGCTATCCGGGGTGAGAGAGGGAGCTACAACCGCTGTGCCCTACATCGGGCTGGCGCTGGCGAGTGTAGCTATCCGGGGTGAGAGAGGGAGCTACAACTGCTGACCAAGCGCATCGGGAACGCGGCGCGAGTGTAGCTATCCGGGGTGAGAGAGGGAGCTACAACCGTGCTGACGAATGCCAGCGTCAACGGTGGGAGTGTAGCTATCCGGGGTGAGAGAGGGAGCTACAACAATGGGCACGGGCGGCGCCACTGGCCGCGTGAGTGTAGCTATCCGGGGTGAGAGAGGGAGCTACAACCAGCGTGGCGCTGGCGCCCAGGGCGCCGGCGAGTGTAGCTATCCGGGGTGAGAGAGGGAGCTACAACTGGCGTGTTTAGGTAGTCGGTGTGTGGCAAGAGTGTAGCTATCCGGGGTGAGAGAGGGAGCTACAACTCGATCATGAGCTTATAGATGATTCGGACAGAGTGTAGCTATCCGGGGTGAGAGAGGGAGCTACAACGGGTGTCATGTTCAGGTTTCCTCGATCTCAGAGTGTAGCTATCCGGGGTGAGAGAGGGAGCTACAACGCGCTCAGCCTCCACCATCACGCCGATGGGGAGTGTAGCTATCCGGGGTGAGAGAGGGAGCTACAACCGTTTGGGGGATTGGTATTCTCCCGCGCCGGAGTGTAGCTATCCGGGGTGAGAGAGGGAGCTACAACGTTGAGTGGCGAT
>Ga0056911_1000858_pt1 | contig 13055 bp, 9 predicted proteins | sample EBPBio132013_DNA_FD_55022 | JGI IMG/M metagenome (GOLD analysis project Ga0056911, IMG submission 55022) | Wastewater treatment Type I Accumulibacter community from EBPR Bioreactor in Madison, WI, USA - Reactor 2_5/13/2013_ DNA | ecosystem: Engineered > Bioreactor > EBPR > Anaerobic-Aerobic >... | reverse complement strand
GGCATGGACAATTGCTGCCGCCAATTGTTGCGCTCGGTCAGCTTGCTCTTCAGGCAATTTACGGGCAACACTGATAGCATTAAAGGCGGCACTATCGGCCAAAGCCAATTTGCCTAAGCTGGTGGTTGCTTCGCTCAAACGCTCCAAGGCTGCTTGCATGCTGGGCTTGACCGCTGCATATTTTTTGCGGCTAACCGTTAAATTCGCCACCATTTGGCCCAACGCGCCAGCCAAAGCCCCAGCCAAGGCCGCCGCCGAACCACCACCAGGCGTTGGTGTACCAGCCGCAAAGGCTTGGAACGTGTTGGTTGGCAGCCAGTCAGCGCCAGCACTTGGCGCGGCCAACTTCGATTCAAGCACTTGGTCGCGACGAAAACGATTGAGTTGCAGATAATGCTCGGCGGCATCAACCAGCGCATCTTGCGGCACAAGCCCGATAACTTCGCCCTCAGTGATCGTTACGCCATAGCGCATGGCCTCGGCGCGTACCAACTCCTGCACTCGATGAATTGGCGTGCCACGGAAATTAACCAAGTTCATCGAGATTTGGGCACGGCCATCGACCAACAAGCCCAAAGCTTTGACATAGCGTAAGCCACCGCCAAGATACCGAATTGATTTAGCGATTTTTTTGGCAATTTCTACATCGGTGGTATTTAAATAGATGTTATAGGCAATCAATGGCTGGCGTGCCCCAACCACGGTTGCGCCTGCGGGTGTCGCCACGGCTGGGCCAAAATCTGGCTCCCGCGCCGGATCAACCCCGATGGCTTTGCGCCAAGCCTCATATTCGCCCTTGCGTACATCGGCCAAATTTTGGCGTTCGGGGCGGGTCGCAGCCTCTTCATACAAATAAACCGCAATCCCCAGTTCATCGCCAATTCGCTTGCCAACTTTGCGAGCCAAGGCAACACATTGCTTCATGGTGGTTTGGCCAAGTGGCACAAAAGGCAAGACATCGGTCGCGCCGATGCGTGGGTGTTCGCCGCGATGGGTATTCAAATTAATTAAGCCTTGGGCAGTGCGGGTTGCTTGGAAGGCAGCTTCGCCAACTGCTTCAGCCTCGCCCGCAAAACTAATCACCGTGCGATTATGATCAGCGTCGGATTGAACATCGAGCAATTGCACCCCAGCAACAGCCGTAATCGCATCACGAATGGCGTGCACAACCTCAGTGCGACGGCCTTCGCTGAAATTCATAATACTTTCGACCAAGCCCATTGAATGTCTCCTTTGACGAACCACAACGGCCCAAGTATAGATCAGATGGTGAGAATTTGGTTAAACAATTGGCGATTAACGTTAATCGCTTATTGACATCATCCTCACCTGATACTCATCTGTTGGCGGCATACTACAGGTGCGTTTCCTCTCAATCCGAAAAGGTCAGCCGTGCTCTTGGGTGGAACGGCACGGCTGGCTCAACGGAACTCATTTTCCTCGCCAAATTGCTGCACCAAGACCAACCAAGCATGATACAATACAGCGCGAGTTGGAAGCCTTAACTCATCGAGTTGGGGATTACTGGCTTGTTTGCGATTGGGAATACCGTGCTATCGGAATGATGTCGATCAATTTAATCTTTGCTATCTGAGGGACGCACATGGCTGATACAAGCGATGAAAAAAAGGCGCGGCTCGATGCGATTCGCGCAGCCAATGCCGCCAAAAAGGCTGCTGCGGGCGAAGAGCCTGCGGCTGCACCTGCACCTGCTGCGCCGGTCGTAGCGGCAACAACCGAGGCTCCAAGCGCTGCGGTTGGCGCTAATATGTCGGATGATAAAAAGGCTCGGTTGGAAGCAATTCGGGCTGCTAAAAAAGCTGCTGCTAGCGATGCACCTGCTGCGCCAGTCGCGGTTGCTGCGACCCCAGCTCCTGCCGCTGCACCTGTGGTTGCCGCCACGCCTGCTGCTGCTCCGGCTGCACCTGTTGCCCCAAAACCAGCTGCTCCCGCCAGCAATGGCAACGATTTGATCACCGCAAATTCGATTATTTCGCTGACTATGCTTGGTCGGCTCAAGCGAATTATTGTGGGGGTTGCCTTCTGTGTGTTGATCGGCTTGGGTTTGGCCACGGTCACAGGCGAATATTTGCTCGGTGGTGGCTTCGGCGCATTAATCGGGGTTGTTGGCGGGTTGATGGTTGGCGATTGGCCAGCAGTCAAAACCACTGGCGACTAAACTGCATTTTTGCTAACAGACATCCCCTGCAACACTTGAAGTTTGCAGGGGATGTTGCGTTTTAGCGTAGGACGGTTTCTTGCCATTCGTTGAGCCAGCGCTCGCGGTTGGCAGCAATCTCAGCTGGCGCAAGCGTCGCCACAGCGCTGGGCACTTGGGCATATTGAGTAAATTCAGCTGGCACTTTAGCGCTAGGCAGGGCTGGGTACACAAACATCTGCCCGCCAATATCGCTTTGGAAGGTATCGCCCAGCATATAGTCAATCCAAGCTTTGCCCAATTCAGGGTTTTTGGCATCTTTCAGCAAGCCCACAAATTCAATTTGCTGGAATGCGCCACCAGGCAACAACAAATTGCCAGTCGGTGCATCGGTCAATGGCGTTGTAGCAAAGATAACTTCGGCGGCAGGGCTAGTCGCATAACTGACGACCAACGGATATTGACCATCGCTGGCTCCGCTAAAATCGCCATAGTAGGCTTCTTCCCAGCCGCTAGCCACTTTGATTTCATTGGCTCGCAGGTCGCTCCAGAAGTTGCGCCACGTATAATCACCGCTCTCACCAAAGTGGGCAATCGTCGCCAACATAAATGATAATCCAGGCGATGAAGTTGCTGGATTTTCAACCACCAACTTGCCTTTCCATTCAGGTTTGGTTAAATCGCGTAAATCGGTTGGCAAGCTCAGGCCAGCCTCGGCCAAGGCAGCTTTATCGTAATTGATCGTGACATAGCCAACATCAACTGGCGAAACCCGATTTTGGCTATCGAGTTTCAATTCAGCAGGAATTTGTTCGATATTCTTGGCAGCATAGGCCTCGAAAATATCAGCATCAAGCGCCCGACTCAAAAAGGTATTATCAACCCCATACAACACATCGCCCAAGGGTGCGCCTTTGGCCAAAATGCTCTTATTGAGTGCTTCGCCAGCATCACCCGATTCCAGAATCTGCACGGTTGCGCCAGTCATTTGCTCAAAGCCTGAGATAACTTCGCTACTAATTGCAAAGCTATCGTGCGAAACCACCACCAAGGTTTGGCCGGCAAACTGGCCGCTATCAGTCGGCGCTTGGGTGGCTTGGGTTGCCGCAGGCGTAACATCAGCGGCAGCCGTGGTGGCCGGAGTAGGCTGAATCGCGGTTTCAGCGGTTGGCGTAGCCGCCGCACCACAGCCAGCCAAAACCAATGAACCAATTGTTAAAAAACTCAGTAACCAACGTTTCACGAAATAAACTCCTTGAACATTGGCTAGGGGCCAGCATGCAAAAATCCCGCGCACGGCGGGATTAAACCACGCCGCTTTCCTTCGCTCGGACTAACGAGATCAGGTTCAGAGGGTCTTTCGCCGTTGCGAAATCTCAGCCACATGGCTCCCCTAGCGGTTGTTATCTGTAATTGCTCACACAATAGCACAAAAAATTTGAATCAGCAAAAACTATCCTTAACAACAGCAGCTTGAACAATCTAGCCAGTAAGTAAGCACTGAAATCAAGCTTGCCAATCTCAAAATCCAACAGCTTAATTGTCATGGGTGTTTGGGTTTCACCCATGATCTAACCGTTTGGAAAATGATCATGCGACCAAAGACTGATATTGTTATGCACATTTTAGCATATACTATATAGTCTGCTGGTTCGGGATAACCATCAAAAAGGAGGCATGCGTGAAGCATCTAGATCAGTATCGACGGCTACTGGCGCACCTACGGCCTTACCCTAGGCAAGTGTTCTATGCCTATGGCTCAACCTTGTTGGCGGTCGGCTTAAACATTGCGATTCCACAATTGCTCAAACAAGCGATTGATCAAGGCATCGCCAGTGGTTCAAGTCGCGCGTTGCTGATTACAGCGCTCATTATTTTGGGCGTGGCGGTGGTACGGGTGATTTTTGGCTTTGCTCAACGCTATTATGGCGAATGGCTGAGCTTTCGGGTGGCCTACGATTTACGCAATCGTTTTTACGATGCGATTCAACGGCTGCCTTTTTCGTTCCATGATCGCTCACAAACTGGCGACCTGATGAGCCGCGCCACCAGCGATATTACCGAAACCGAGCGTTTTGTCGGGGTTGGGCTACTTGAACTTAGCTCAACCATGCTCTTGCTTTTCGGCATTATCGTGGCCATGGTGCTTGAAGATTTAACCTTGACTGGCTTGGCACTCTTGCCCTTGCCCGTACTGCTCTACGCCACAATTCGCTTTGGCAACACGGTCGAGCCGCTGTTTACCAAAATTCAAGAGCAAATGGGCAAGCTCTCAACCATGATGCAAGAAAGCCTGACTGGCATTCGCGTGGTCAAAGCTTTTGCCCGCGAACCATATGAACTCGAAAAATTCGATCGCGATAATGGTGAGTGGTATAACCGCCGTTTTGCGGTAATTCGCATTTGGGGCAATAGCTGGCCCTTTTTCAACTTTTTGGTCGCCATCAGCGTGATTATTTTGCTCTGGATTGGCGGTCCACAGGCGATGAACGGCACAATTACGGTTGGCTCGTTATTCGCGATGATCAGCTATGTGCTGTTGCTGAATAACCCAGTGCAACGCTTGGGCTTTACCGTCAACTTGGCGGCTACAGCGGTAGCAAGTTCAGCCCGCGTGTTTGAAATTATTGATACGTTTGATGAATTAGCCGATAAAGCTGATGCTCATTCGTTGGATCATGTGCAGGGCAACGTTAAATTTGAGCATGTTTCGTTTGCCTATCGCGAAGGTGGTCGCCCAACGTTGCACGATATTTCGTTCGAGGCCAAGCCTGGCCAAGTTGTGGCCTTGATGGGGCCAACTGGCTCAGGCAAAAGCACCATCACCAATCTCATCCCACGCTTTTACGACCCAATCGAAGGGCGGGTGTTGGTCGATGGCCACGACGTGCGCGATTTGGCAATTCAAAGTTTGCGCCAACAAATTGGGATTGTACTGCAAGATTCATTTTTATTTAGCTCAAGCATCGCCGATAACATTCGCTATGGGCGGCCTGAAGCCAGTGATGATGAAGTGATTGCGGCGGCCAAAGCAGCGCGTGCTCATGATTTTATTTTGCATTTTAGCGAAGGCTACCAAACCAAAGTTGGCGAGCGGGGCGTGACCCTCTCTGGTGGTCAACGTCAGCGCATCGCGATCGCTCGTGCCTTGTTGCTCAACCCACGCATTTTGATTTTGGACGACTCAACATCGAGCGTGGACACGGAAACTGAGCACTTAATTCAACAAGCACTCGAACAACTGATGCAAGGCCGCACGACCTTTGTGATTGCCCAACGTTTGCTGACGCTCAAAAATGCCGACCAAATTCTGGTGCTTGATGCTGGCAAAGTTGTGCAGCATGGCACCCACACCGAGCTACTGGCCCAACCAGGCTTGTATCGCACCATCTACGATCTACAACTCAAAGATCAAGAGGAAAGCGTTTTGGAAGTATGAAGGATGAATTATGAATGATGAAATAAGCCGAGTAATTTGAGGTTTCCTTGCCGAATAAATATTTGGATGTGTCGTTGGATGAATATGTTCATCCTTCATCCCTCATCCTTCATACTTAACAAGAGGGTGTTATGACAACTAAAGCTTTAGCGCCGTCGCGTAAGCGCGATGATGAAATAGAAAAAAAGGTCGCCGATTTATTGCCCAAGGATGATGAAAATAGCTTGGGCAAGGCCTATGATCCACGGTTGATGCGGCGACTATTGGCCTTTATCGGGCCATACAAACGCACCATGACCGCCGCAATTGTGCTGATGATTATTGGCACAGTGCTATCGGTCGTCTCGCCATGGGTGATTGGCCAAGCAATTGACGTGGGGATCAAAGCTCAATCGCTTGATTCGCTCTACACCTGGACGATCATTTTTGCGGTCGTTTCATTGGGCGAATGGCTCTCCAACCGCTCACGGATTCACTTGCTGGCAGTTGTGGGGACGGGCGTGGTTGCCGATGTGCGTTCGGCGCTGTTTCGCCATTTGCAGCGTTTATCGCTTAATTTCTACAATCGCTACAGTGTTGGCCGCTTGATGAGCCGCCTCATTTCTGATGTTGATGTCTTGCAAGATTTTGTTACCTGGTCGATTACCGGGCTAACGCGGGCAACCTTCTCGCTGGTTGGCATTACAATCGCCATGCTCTTGCTGAATTGGAAATTGGCGCTGGTAACCTTTGCTGTGCTGCCAATTATGGTGATTGTGACCAACTACTGGCGGGTACGCGTGCGCCAAGCATATCGCTCAACCCGTGAACGGATTGCCTTGATCAACGGCTATTTGAACGAATCGATCTCAGGCATTCGGGTAACCAAAAGCTTTGTGCGCGAAGCAGCCAACGGCGAGCATTTCGATGATCTGAATCGCTCATATTTTAACGCCAACACCAGCGCTGCGCGTTTGGCCGCCACCTTCTTTCCCGCTGTCGATTTTATGGGTTCGTTGGCAACGGCCTTGGTTGTGGGCGTGGGCGGTTGGCTGGTGCTCGGCGATAATCTTACGCCGGGGGTTTTGGTGGCGTTTGTGTTGTATGTCAGCCGTTTCTTCGACCCAATTTTGGAGTTGGCGCAACGCTACAACACCTTTCAATCGACCATGGCTTCATCGGAGCGCATGTTCGCCTTGCTTGACACCGAGCCAGATATGCTCGACGCGCCGAATGCCCAAGCCTTGCCTGCCGTGCGTGGCCATGTGATGTTTGATCATGTGTCGTTTGGCTATGCCGATGGCGAGCCAGTGCTGCGCGATGTGACCCTCGAAGCCCAGCCAGGTGAAACGATTGCCTTGGTGGGCGAAACAGGCGCTGGCAAAAGCACGATTATTCGGCTGCTTGGGCGCTTCTTCGATGTAACCGATGGCGCAGTCTTGGTCGATGGTCATGATATTCGCGAGGTAACCCAAGCTAGCTTACGTCAACAATTAGGGATTGTGTTGCAAGATACCTTCTTATTTGGCGGTAGTATCACCGAAAATATTCGTTATGGTCGTTTGGATGCGAGCGAGGACGCTGTGATTGCCGCAGCCAAAGCGGTTGGGGCACACGAGTTTATCGAGCGCATGCCCGAAGGCTACGCCACCGATGTTGGCGAAAATGGGGTCAATTTAAGTGTGGGCCAACGCCAAATTCTCTCATTTGCTCGAGCCTTGTTGGCCGATCCGCGCTTGCTGATTTTGGATGAAGCGACCAGCAGCGTCGATACCACGACCGAACGCCAAATTCAGGCCGCCTTAGATACGCTGATGCGGGGCCGAACCAGCTTTGTGATTGCCCACCGTCTGAGCACAATCACCAATGCTAGCAAAATTGTGGTGCTTGATCGCGGCCAAATTAGCGAAATGGGCACGCATGCCGAGTTGTTGGCCCGTCGAGGCCGCTACTACAACCTTTACACCATGCAATGGAGCAAAGGCAACGGCACGATTGGGGAGTAAGAACATAGAGCATAGGGGGCGCTGGGAATTTCGGTTCTCAGCGCCGCTTAATTTCGATCCACGAAGGGCACGAAGCGCACGAAGGGCCGAAACCACGAAGGGCCGAAACCACGAAGGCTGTTTATGCCAAATCCCTGACATCAGATCCCTCGTCTTTCTCTGCACTTCTGCGTTAAAATTGATCCCAACATCCAATACCGGATAAGGCCTATGCTCTATGCTCTATGCTCTATGCTCTTACTATTCAGTCAGCTTTTCCCCAAAGCGTGCTCCACGCGAGAGATTNATCAACTCAAACAAATCATCCTGTTCAACATTAATAATTTCACGTTTGGCGAGCTCTAAAACCGTCCAAAGAGCTACAATCACTTCGCTACGGGTCGTCGCGAGGCTCAGCAGGTCGTCAAAGGCGACAAAGCGTTGGCGCTGCAAACGTTCACCAATCAACTCGGCCATTTCGGCAATCGTAATAACTTTGGCCTTGGGGATGGCTATCGGTGGAGTTTCACGCTCGATCAGGCTCAAACGCCGCGAGAGGGCATTAACCAAGGCACTTAATTTATGGGCGGCGATTTGGGGCGCAGGTAAATCAGGCTGGGGCGGTAGGGCAACCCGCTCCCACACGCGCAAACCAGCGCTTTCCCATTCGCGCAATTGGGTCGCAGCTTGTTTAAATTGTTGATATTCGCGCAGACGTTGGGCCAATTGCTCAGCCACATCTTCTTCAGGAGGGGCGGGTGGTGGCTCACGTCGAGGTAGCAATGCCCGCGACTTAATCAACAATAATTGCGCCGCCAAGGCTAGAAAATCGGCCACGGTCAGCGGGTCGGGGTCGGGCATGGCTCGCACATGAGCCAAATATTGATCGGCAACTGCTGCCAACGAAATTGCCGTGATCGCCAATTCTTCACGCTCAATCAGGCGCAACAGCAAATCCAAAGGGCCAGCAAATTCGGGCAATTGCAGATTATAGGGGTGATGAGTTGCTAAGGGCATAGTCGTATCGATGAGGGATGAAGGATGAGGGATGAAGTCATCACGTATCGCCCATTATAAAACAGAGAGCATAGACAAGAGGGGTCAGGATTCAGGGGCTAGGGGTCAGGCAATTGACATCAGCAGATAACTACCGACAGATATATCAATCTGTGGACCAACATAAATCTTCACAGTTCCAAACTGACCCCTGAACCCTGACCCCTAACAACTACGGATAAATCCCACGCATTGCCATCGCGCGGACGACGCGATCAACGGCTAGCAGATAGGCGGCTGTGCGCAATGGCACAAAGCGTTCTTGGGCGACGGTAAAGACCTCGTTAAAGGCTCGTTCCATGGTCGTGGCTAATTCGCCATGAACTTCGCGTTCAGTCCAGAAGAACTCTTGCAAGCCCTGCACCCATTCGAAGTAGGAAACCACAATCCCGCCTGCATTGGCCAAGATATCGGGCACAACCATAATTTGCTTATTGGCGAGAATCGAATCGCCCGTTGGCGTGATTGGGCCATTGGCTAATTCGACCACAATTTTAGCTTGAATTCGGCCAGCATTGGCTCCGCTAATATCGTTTTGGCCTGCTGCCAGCACCAAAATATCGCATGGCAATTCGAGCAATTCGTTATGGCTAATCGGCCTTGTCCCAGCCAAATTGGCTACGCCATCAGTCTGAACCCGATGTTCAATCAAAGCAGCAACATCAATCCCAGCCTCGGTTTCGGCCACAATGCCGGTGTTATCATCGCTGGCAGCAATAATCCGACAGCCCATTTCAGCCAAGAATTGCAACACCAAACGCCCAGTTGAACCGGAACCTTGCATCACCACCCGTGCTCCCGCCAAATCGAGGCCAATTTTGCTGGCTGCTTGGCGCACGGTATAGCACAAACCACGGGCAGTTCCTTGGCCATGGCCCTGTGAACCGCCAACTTGAACTGGTTTACCAGTTGCGACCGATGGCATCGTGTAGCCATGATGCATCGAATAGGTATCCATAATCCAGGCCATGGTTTGCTCGTTGGTGTTAAGGTCGGGCATGATTACATCGCGTTCAGCGCCGATCAATGGGGTAATTTCGGTCACATAACGCCGAATAATCCGCTCAAGTTCGCCGCTGGTCAATTCGCGATGATCGCAAACGATTGCGCCCTTGGCTCCACCATAGGGAATTTGCACAATCGCACAACTCCAGGTCATCCACATCGCCAAGGCTTGCATTTCATCGAGCGTAGCCGACGATTGTAAGCGCAAGCCTCCTAGGGCCGGGCCACGGGTAATATTATGATGGACACGATAGCCAGTTAAAGTTCGCACCCGCCCATTATCCAGCTTGACCGGAAAATGCACAATCAACTCACGCCGTGGCTCGCGGAGCATATCGCGAACTTCCGGTTCTAAGGCCAGCAATTCAGCGGCAATATCAAATTGGCGCTGGGCGGTTGCCATTGTGGTTTCAATCATCGTAAAACTCCTCGGCAGTGAGTGTAAAGCAACGCTGCTTTAGGCATAATCGTTAAGTGCATGTATCTTAACACACTCCGCATGGTTCGTGCTAGCGCATAAACGAAAACGCCGTACTTCGTGCCACATCCGGCCAAAACGTTCTTCAAACAAGACCAATTCAGCCACATGCCAGCGTTGTGGTTGCCATGTTTCGGCGACCCAGGTTTGAGCGCTCGCCAAACTGCTATATTGCAATAATTTGCCAATCGTTAGGGCTGGCCATGGCTGGCGTTTGATTGGGCGCGTTTGCGGCAAGCTCGCTTGGAGTTGTTCGAGCAAGTTTTTGCCTTGGCTGGGGAGCAGCACCAAACGATGCTGGTTTGGGGCGATTTGCAAGTGCTCAAGGGTCAGATCGAAACTCGACCATTGGCTTAGAATGGTTGCCACCTCTCGCTCAAAATCATCACGATCGCTGGGATGGCTGCTTGGCACAAGCACAATATGCGGCGGCAAGCCATGGCGATAACTCGGATCATAGCGCTGGCGATAGTGATCAAGCATTGTCACTACCTCGGGCGGTGGCACAATTGCCAAGCGAATTGGCCGATGCTTGCGCTGATAGCGCGTGCGATATTCAACAAAACGCCGAATTTGCTGATTCATGGTGCGCAACGAGCTGATACCAAAGCGCCCCAGCCAGGCCAAAAATCGATTGGACGAACCAGCCAAACGATGCAAAAACTGTTTATAAGCTACCCGCGTTCGGCGAATCAGCCGATGGCGTGGGCCAATCAAGGCCGAGCCAATCACCAAGAAAATAATCCCTTGAAGAATTGGCAGAATCACACCCAAGATGCCGATAAAAATCAAAAACCAGCCCAATATTGGTCGAACCCGTGGCCAGATACGCAAAAACCACCCCCAGAGAATTTGGCGTTCTTGGGGGCGGTAGCTACACCACACTAAGTTTAGCAATAAGATTCCAAGTAGTAAGCGCATAATTTCAGTTTGATCCACGTTGATCGTCAGTAATCATCAGCGCGATTAAGCAAAATCTGCGCCGCTAGCGTTGCCAAGCACCCACGTTCCAAGTAATTGGAGCCAATGGTTGCGGTTGCACACCTCGCACATTCGGCGCAAGCAACACCGTCGTTTGGCGGGTAATCACGGGCAAGACTGGTAATTCGCGGGTAAAAATTTGCTGTTGTTCGCTATAGGCAGCTTTACGCACCGCTGGATCAAGCGAACTGGTGGCGGTACGAATCGCCCGATCAGCAGTATCCATACACCAACCAGTAAAATTATCGCCGGAGTAGCCGTTAATTTGGTTAGGAATCGCGGCGCAACTCCACAACACCGCGCCGTCGGGATCAACGCTGCGCAGCCAGCCAAACAAGGCCAGCTCAAAGCGTCGGCCAAATAATGGCCCTTGCTGGCTATACAAATCGGTGGTTGATAAGGCTTCAACCTTGATATCAATTCCGATTGCCTGCATATCGCTGACAAATTGCTCACTAAGGCGTTGGCGAATCGGGGTTTGGGCCGAAGTGGTTAATGTCAATTGGAAGGGCGTGCCATCAGGGCGTTCGCGCAAACCATCATCATTGGTATCACGATAATTCATTTCATCAAGCAATTGGCGTGAAAGTGCAGGATCAAAAGTATAACTGACCACCGTTATTGGATCAAAAGCCCATGATTCAGCCGCCAACCAACTATGCAAAACTGCGTTGGGCGTGCCATACAAGGTTGTGCTAATCGCCTCACGGTCGAAGCCATGGGCAATCGCTTGGCGCATCCGAATATCTTGTAAAGCTACAACCGCCAAATTCATGTCGATATGTTCCCAAATTGGGTTAGGTGCTTGGAGCAATTGCAAGGTTTTGGATTGCACATCAGTTTTCAGATCAAGCGCTAATTGTTCCAACGAGCCTTCTGTCCAAGCCACATCGACCCGCCCGCTCAGCACATCGTCGCGCATCATGGCAATATCAGGATACAAACGGGCAATAATCGTGCTAGGCAATTGTTGCGCTTGACCTTCGCGCCGCACAAATTCCAACTGCGTGCCTGCCGTCCAGGCTTTGAGCGTATACGGGCCATAGCCAACTGGCGACTGGGCCAAACGATCGCTAACTTCTTTGGCACTTGGCTGGCCTTCAAACAAATGTGCTGGCAGTGGAGTCCAAACCGTGATCAAATAATTTGGGTCGTCACGTTCGGGCGGCAAATAGGCGCGGGTCGTATATTGATCAAGCGCCACATAATCGGCGGTTAAGTCGCTTTGAGTTGCCAATTGGGCAGTTGAGGCGCTGCCACGCAACAAATTATAGGCAAAAACTGAATCGGCTGCGGTTAATGGCTGTCCATCTTCCCATTGCAGATTTTTATTCCAGCGATAGGTAACAGTTAACTGCCGCACACTGGTAATAGTTTCAGTTTGCGTAGTGGTAATTACGCCATTCGCATCAAGATTAACCGTGGTTGTAATATATTGCACATCACCATTTTCGAATGATGGCACGCGCTCCAAAACGCCAGTTGTGGTATAAGCTTCAGCAACCACCGTCAAAGGCGCAGGGTAAAGCAATTCAATCAAGGGAGCCGCGCCACGAAAGGCATAACTGTAAGGATACAGATCAATCGGCTCCTCAGTTAAGCCCAACGTCCAAAGATTGGAAGTGGCAGGGTTGGTAGTTGGCAAGGGAGTTTGCACTTGGACAGTTGGCTGACCAACTGGGGCACCACCCTCAATACTACAACTAATCAAGCTAAAACAGAGCAACAGCGCAAGGCTAAAACGCAATTTCATGAGCATCAATCCAAGGCCAAGCATCGAGCAAGCAATGAACAACTTGCTGATGGTTGACGCTCTAATTTATTCAAACCGCAACGTTCGATCACTTTTAAGCAACAGGCAGTGTAGCGCAGCCCGCCACTTTTGTCGAATATTTGTAGGCCATATTTCAGGGATTATGGAGGTTTCTCATCAGATCTTTAGCTAGTTAAACAACGAACCGAGGTAGCAAAGCC
>Ga0056911_1000824_pt1 | contig 13604 bp, 11 predicted proteins | sample EBPBio132013_DNA_FD_55022 | JGI IMG/M metagenome (GOLD analysis project Ga0056911, IMG submission 55022) | Wastewater treatment Type I Accumulibacter community from EBPR Bioreactor in Madison, WI, USA - Reactor 2_5/13/2013_ DNA | ecosystem: Engineered > Bioreactor > EBPR > Anaerobic-Aerobic >... | reverse complement strand
GGCCGCCTCGCCACGCGCTGCGCACGACCCCGGGCATGGCGCGCATCGCTCGCCGGCGAAGATCCACGAGTTCAAGTGAATCTTGCCCTGCCTCGCCTCCTGCAACTCGCCAGCCCGGCCCTCCCGGTTGGCGCCTACACGTACTCGCAAGGCCTCGAGTGGGCGGTCGAGGCCGGTCTGGTACACGATCAGGCGACTGGCGAGCAATGGATCGCNGGGCTGCTGGAGCACGCCGTCGGCCGCTTCGAAGCACCGTTGNCGGCCTGTCTGCAGCGCGCCTGGGCGGCTGGCCAGACGGCTGAGGTCGAGCGGCTGAATGCCGACTTCCTGGCCAGTCGCGAGTCGTCCGAGTTGCGCGCCGAGACGGTGCAAATGGGCTATTCGCTGCGCCGCCTGCTNCACGATCTCGAGGACTTTCCGGTGCCGCCTACGCTCGATGCCATGCCTGAAGTGGCTTTCCCAACCGCTTGGGCACTCGCCAGCGCGGTCTGGGAGATACCGACGGTGGACTCGCTGACCGCCTATCTCTGGTCCTGGTGCGAAAACCAGGTCATGGCCGCGCTCAAGAGCGTACCCCTCGGGCAGGCAGCCGGGCAGCGTCTGCTGTTGGCGCTCGGTGGCCGCATTCCAGTGCTGGCGGAGCAGGCGATCGAACTNCCCGANGCGGCATGGAGNAACTTCGCTCCCGGTCTCGCGCTNGCGTCGAGCAGCCACGAAACACAGTATTCGAGACTCTTCCGATCATGAAAGACCACGACGCGCCCATCACCCGGCGACCCGCGCTGCGTATCGGCATCGGCGGGCCGGTCGGCTCAGGCAAGACCGCGCTCACTCTCGCCCTGTGCCTCGCCCTGCGTGATCGGTACAGCCTCGGTGTGGTGACCAACGACATCTACACGGCCGAAGACGCGCGCTTCCTCGTCCAGCATGCGGCGCTGCCGCAGCAGCGCATTCTCGGCGTCGAAACCGGNGGTTGCCCGCACACCGCGATCCGCGAGGACGCCTCGATCAACCTCGAAGCCGTGGACCGGCTGACGACGACCTTCCCCGACATCGAGATCGTTCTCGTCGAATCGGGTGGCGACAACCTGGCGGCGACCTTCAGCCCCGAACTCTCCGACCTGACGATCTACGTCATCGACGTCGCTGCCGGCGACAAGATACCGCGCAAGGGCGGGCCGGGGATTACCCGCTCCGACCTGTTGGTGATCAACAAGATCGATCTGGCGCCNCTGGTCGGTGCCTCGCTCGAGGTGATGGAGCGCGATAGCCGTCGCATGCGTGGCGAGCGGCCGTTTGTCTTCAGCAACATGAAGACCGGGCAGGGGTTGCCGGAGATCATTTCTTTCATCGTGGCGAACGGTCTCTTCTCAGCCGTCNTTCGTCCCGTAGGTGCTCGGGNCTGATGGGACACCACCNGGGNCGCCACGGTAATCGCTNGGCGGGCGGTAGTCGCTAGGCGGGCGGTAATCGTTCGAATGCCGGTAGTCGNTACGGTCGCGGCTACGTTCCTTGCTGTCCCGCTTGGCTTCTTTCCTGCCGCGGTCATATCCTTCTCGGTAGTCTCGAGAGTTGTAGTTCTGGTTGAAACTCGCCCGTTCGCCATCGCGATAGCCGCGCTCGTACGCCGAGTTGCGGTCGGATGACGGGTAGCGGTCGTACGAGTAATCGTCGTAGCGATGGTCGTACGACGAGTTGGAGTCGCAGCCTGCCATGGCGAGCAGGGCACCAAGGCCGGCTATGACGGACAAGCGCTTGACGTGGATGGACATGGGGCATTCCTCCTGGATTGAACGGTATCTGCCGCCACGGAGCNTTCGCCGGCGCGGCGACGGCTCGGCGCCTGTGCGCGGTCCCTATTCCGGTAACGGCAGCGCGCAGATCATCGGTCAGTGGNCGGGTCGTGGGCAGCATAANCCATTTTGCTCAGCCTGTGGACGTCGTTCCATCGATGGCGGGTGTCCGCACGACACCCAGCCCCGACCCTGTGCTCAGCCCTCGCGGGAGAGCCTGCGCTTGCCCGAGGGTGAAGACCACACCGCGACAGGACCGCCTGTACGCGATCGTCGCGGCGTTCTGCCGCGGCACGCGACGGCAGCCGGTTTTTTGTGCATAATCGGCNGATGAACGGGAACGCGCGCTCTTGTCTTTACGACGAACGACAACTGGATGTGGTGCTCGACGGTATGGCCAGACGCTTGACGGGTCTGCTCGGTGGCAACGCCGATATCGTCCTGGTTGGTGTTCTCCGGCGCGGTGTGCCGCTGGCATCGCGGCTGGCCGAACGGCTGGACAAGCTGGGAGTTCGCTCTGCCTGGCGGCTGGACCTCGAGGTGAAGCGCTACGGCGACGACCTTGCACTGCTGTATCCGGAAACGCGCCTGACCGAGCGGCAGGTGCCGGCCGGCGTAGCCCTGGCGGAGAAGACGGTGGTGGTGGTAGACGATGTCCTTTACCGGGGCCATTCGCTCCTGCGGGTCGTGCAGTTCCTGGCGGCGCGGGGCGCGGGGCTGATCCGCAGCGTCGTTCTTGTCGACCGCGGCGTCAGCCTGCTGCCGATTCATGCCGACGTTACGGGAATTCGTCTNGACGTCGCTCCGGGCTCGATCATCGAAGTCCATGTGCCGCCATACGAGGCGGATTTCTGCGTGGAACTGGTCCAGCCGGGCCGCCAGGAGTGACGGTCTGCCGTAGCGAAGGGCCAATCCCCGTCAGTTGCGAGCTCTGGCGCCTTGGGTGCCGGCCCGTCACTGTGCTAGAATGCTGATTTTGCTGGTGAGCTTGTCGCGCTGCCGCCNTGTCTCCGTGGCTTCCGGCGTCGCCAGTCGTTGGCGCGAACGTCCGGTCCCGTGGGTTCCGGCGGTCTGACCCAGGAAGGGCACGGCGAGATCGCCGCGGGGCCGGCCTTGGGCGACCAGCGCGCGTGTCGGACACCTTCAAGCCAGAGCAGACCTCTGGCTTTTCCATTTCTTCTGAGGTTGCCCTATGCCGATTGTCACACTGCCTGACGGTTCTCAACGGGAGTTCGCGCAGCCGGTCACCGTGGCCGAGGTGGCGCAAAGCATTGGCGCCGGTCTGGCGCGCGCGGCCCTCGCCGGCAAGATTGATGGTCGTCTGGTCGATACCTCCTTCCGCATCGATACCGACGTGCATCTGGGCATCATCACCGAGAAGGACCCCGAAGGTCTCGAAGTGATCCGGCACTCGACCGCGCACCTGATGGCTTACGCGGTCAAGGAACTCTTCCCGGCGGCGCAGGTGACGATTGGCCCGGTGATCGAAAACGGCTTCTACTATGACTTTGCCTNCGAGCGCCCGTTTACGCTCGAGGATCTGGCGGCGATCGAAAAGCGGATGACCGAACTCGCCCGCCGCGATCTGCTCGTGCAGCGGGAAGTTTGGCAGCGCGATGAGGCCATCGCTTTCTTCAAGTCGATCGGCGAGCACTACAAGGCCGAGTTGATCGATGCCATTCCGCCCGGCCAGGAAGTGTCGCTCTATCGCGAGGGTGATTTCGTCGACCTCTGTCGCGGCCCGCACGTACCGTCGACAGGCAAACTGAAGGTGTTCAAGCTGATGAAGCTGGCGGGTGCCTACTGGCGCGGCGATCATCGCAACGAGCAGCTGCAGCGGATCTACGGTACCGCCTGGACTCGGAAGGAAGATCAGGACGCCTACCTGCACCTGCTCGAGGAGGCGGAAAAGCGCGACCATCGCAAGCTGGGGCGGCAACTGGATCTGTTCCACCTGCAGGACGAGGCACCGGGAATGGTCTTCTGGCACGCCAAAGGGTGGACGATCTGGCAGGAAGTTGAGCAGTACATGCGTCGTCTGCTTGGCGAGAACGGTTATTGTGAAGTCAAGACGCCGATGATCATGGACCGCACGTTGTGGGAGCGCTCGGGCCATTGGCAGAACTATGCCGAGCACATGTTCACCACGGCGTCCGAGAACCGCGACTACGCGATCAAGCCGATGAATTGTCCCGGCCACATCCAGATCTTCAATCAGGGTTTGCGCAGCTATCGGGACCTGCCGTTGCGGCTGGCCGAGTTCGGCTCGTGTCATCGTAACGAGCCTTCCGGCGCTCTGCACGGCATCATGCGTGTACGCGCTTTCGTGCAGGATGACGCCCACATTTTCTGTACAGAAGCGCAGGTTCTGCCGGAAACGGCGGCCTTCATCGATCTTCTGGAAAAGATCTATGCCGATTTCGGGTTCACCGACATCCTCGTCAAGCTGTCGACACGCCCGGACAAACGCATCGGTTCCGATGCGGTGTGGGACAGGGCGGAAGCGGCTCTTGCCGAGGCGCTGGCTGCCAAGGGCCTGGCCTACGATCTGCAACCGGGAGAGGGCGCCTTTTACGGTCCGAAGATCGAGTTTTCACTCAAGGACTGTCTCGGGCGGGTCTGGCAGTGCGGCACNTTGCAGCTTGATTTCGCCTTGCCGGAACGCCTCGACGCGCACTATGTCGGCGAAGACAACGACCGCCACGTTCCCGTCATGCTGCACCGGGCGATCCTCGGTTCGCTCGAGCGTTTCATCGGTATTCTCATCGAACACTATGCTGGCGCCATGCCTTTGTGGCTGTCGCCGATGCAGGTCGTGGTACTGAATATCTCCGAGAAACAAGGCGACTATGCCGAACAGGTGGCGGCGACGCTTCGCCGCGCCGGCCTGCGCGCCGAAGCNGATTTGCGCAACGAAAAAATTACCCGTAAAATTCGGGAACATAGCTTGAACAAGCTGCCCTATCAGGTCGTCGTTGGCGACAAGGAAGTGGCAGCCAATCTGGTGGCCGTGCGCACACGCGGTGGGCAGGATCTGGGGCAAATGTCGCTCGAGTCCCTGATCCGGCAACTTCTCGANGAAGTTGCGTCGCGTAGTGGCACGGCTTGACTTTTGTCGAAACAAGGAGTGGACCCATCGCACTGCAAAAGGCGCAACGCGTTAACCAAGAGATCAACGCACCGGAAGTTCGTCTCGTCGGGGAGGAAGGCGAGCAACTGGGAGTCATGAGTGTCAGGGCAGCGTTGTCGCTGGCCGAGGAAGCAGGCCTTGACCTCGTCGAGATTGCCCCGATGGCGCAACCGCCGGTCTGTCGCATCGTCGATTTCGGCAAGTTCAAGTACCAGGAACAGAAGCGTCAGCACGAGGCCAAGCTCAAGCANAAGCAGGTGCAGGTGAAGGAAGTCAAGTTCCGTCCCGGTACCGACGAGAATGACTACCAGATCAAGCTGCGCAACATGACGCGCTTTCTCGAAGAAGAAGACAAGGTCAAGGTAACTCTGCGCTTCCGCGGTCGGGAAATGGCCCACCAGGATATCGGCATGCGTCAGATCGAGCGGATACGGGCCGANTTGCAGGAGATGGCGGTCGTCGAGCAGATGCCCAAGATGGAGGGCCGCCAGATGGTCATGGTGCTGACGCCGAGCAAGAAGAANTAGCACTCGTTTCAACCTTCAGCAGCAAAAACAAGTGGTGCCGGGTCGAAAGTGCTCCCGTCGGGAGACACCTGGCAGCATGTTTATAAACAGGAGCATTCCATGCCCAAAATGAAGACCAAGTCGGGAGCGAAGAAGCGCTTNACGATCAGTCCCGGCGGCCGCATCAAGCGCTCGCATGCGTTCAAGCGACACATTCTTACCAAGAAGGACACGAAGACCAAGCGCCAGCTGCGCGGGGTGACCGAGGTGCATGCCTCTGACAAGGCCATGGTTCGTGCCATGCTGCCGTACGCGTGAGGAGATAAGAGATGCCCCGAGTCAAACGTGGTGTAACGGCGCACGCGCGTCACAAGAAGATTCTCGCCCTCGCCAANGGTTACCGCGGTCGCCGCAACAANGTCTATCGCGTCGCCAAGCAGGCGGTGATGAAGGCAGGCCAGTACGCGTATCGCGACCGTCGCCAAAGGAAGCGTCAGTTCCGCAGTCTCTGGATTGCCCGCATCAATGCGGCGGCNCGTGAGNTGGGGATGAAATACAGCACCTTCATGAACGGTCTGAAGAAGGCGCAGGTCGAGGTCGATCGCAAGGTGCTGGCCGACCTCGCGGTCTTCGACAAGCCGGCTTTTGCGGTTCTCGCCCAGCAGGCCAAGGCTCAGCTCGACGGCTAGCTCGACCGATCTCGGGAAAGGAGGCGCGAGCCTCCTTTTTTCGGTAAACCATGCAAAATTTCGACCAAATCATCCAGGACGCGTNGCTCGCCTTCGCGGCGACCGACGACCCTGACGCGCTTGAGCAGATCAAGGCTTCCTTCCTTGGCAAGAACGGCCAGATTCCCGGATTGCTCAAGGGACTGGCGAAACTGCCGCCGGACGAGCGCAAGCTCGTTGGCGCAGCAATAAATCGCGTCAAGGAGGCGGTCGAGTCGGCGCTGCATGCCCGCCGCGAGTCGCTCCGCCAGATGGCGCTCGCAGCTCGACTGGCCGAGGAGGCGCTGGATGTGACCCTGCCGGGCCGTGGCGAGGCGCGTGGCGGACTGCACCCGGTGACGCGAACCTTGGAGCGTATGGAAGGGCTGTTCCGGTCAATCGGCTTCGAGGTTGCCGATGGACCGGAGATAGAAGCCGACTTCCAGAATTTCACGGCCCTCAACACACCGGAGGATCATCCGGCGCGCTCGATGCACGATACCTTCTATCTGCAGGACGAGAATGGCGGAGTGGCGCCGGGGATCCTGCTGCGTACGCATACCAGCCCGATCCAGGTNCGCTACATGCAGGCGCACGTCGCCCGGTATGCCGGCGCGGAGACCATGCCCGAGATCCGCGTGATCGCTCCGGGACGCGTCTATCGTGTGGACTCGGATGCGACGCATTCACCGATGTTTCATCAGGTCGAGGGCCTCTGGGTTGGTGAGCAGGTGAGCTTCGCCGACCTCAAGGGGGTGATCGGCGACTTTCTGCGCCGTTTCTTCGAGAGCGACGATCTGCAGGTGCGCTTCCGCCCGTCGTTCTTCCCCTTTACCGAGCCGTCNGCCGAAATCGACATGGCCTTCATGAGCGGTGCCCTCAAGGGGCGCTGGCTGGAAATCGCCGGCTGCGGCATGGTCCATCCGAACGTCCTGCGCCACGTCAATATCGATCCCGAGAAGTACATTGGGTTTGCCTTCGGCATGGGCCCCGATCGNTTGACGATGCTTCGCTATGGCATCAATGACCTGCGCCTGTTCTACGATGGCGACCTGCGCTTCCTGGGGCAGTTTGTCTGACGGTGTCTTCTCCTGAACTCTGGCGCCCATGAAATTCTCTGAATCCTGGCTTCGCAGCTTCGTTGACCCCGCCTGCGCGGGAGATGANTTCTCGCACCTGTTGACCATGGCCGGCCTCGAAGTCGAGGAGGAGGTGACGGTGGCTCCGCACTTCGGCGGGGTCGTCGTCGCCGAGGTACTCGNGGTCGGCAAGCACCCGGATGCCGATCGCCTCCATGTCTGCCGCGTCGATGTCGGCTCCGGGGAACCGCTGCAGATCGTCTGCGGCGCGCCGAACGCTGCCGCCGGGATCAANGTGCCGTGTGCATTGCCCGGCGCTGAACTGCCCGGCGGACTGACCATCAAGGTCAGCAAGGTGCGCGGCGTCGAGTCTTTCGGCATGCTTTGTTCGGCGCGGGAGCTCGGCATTACCGACGACGCGACNGGCCTGCTGGTACTGGCGGTCGACGCGCCGGTTGGCGATGACATCCGCCGCTACCTTGATCTCGACGATCGCCTGCTGACGCTCAAGCTGACGCCGAACCGCGCCGACTGTCTGTCGCTGGAAGGCATCGCGCGTGAAGTGGCGGCGCTCACGGGTGCACCAGCACGCTTTGCCGCAGTCGAGGCTGTCGCCGCAACGATCAGCGCGTCCCGCGTCGTCGTTCTTGATGCTCCCCAGGCGTGCCCCCTGTACTGTGGACGGATCATTGCCGGCGTCGACGCCAGCGCGACGACGCCCGGGTGGATGCGGCGGCGCCTCGAACGTAGCGGCATTCGCCCGATTTCGGCACTTGTCGACATCACCAACTACGTGATGCTCGAATTCGGCCAACCGCTGCATGCCTTTGACAATGCCCGGCTCACCGGAGCCATTCACGTGAGAATGGCGCGCAATAGAATCGATCGTGCTGCTCAACGAGCAGACACTCGAATTGCAGGAAGACGTTCTCCTGATTGCCGATGAGCGGCGTCCCGTGGCGATGGGCGGGATCATGGGTGGTGCGGACACCGGTATCACATCGGTGACCACTGAAGTGTTCCTCGAGTCGGCGTTCTTTGCGCCGAAGGCCATTGCCGGTCGCGCCCGTCGGTACAATTTTGTCTCCGATGCTTCACATCGCTTCGAGCGTGGTGTCGATTTCGGCGGCACGCGGCGCGCGCTGGAACGTGCCACGCGGCTGATCATCGACATCTGCGGCGGTCAGGCGGGTCCGCTCAGTGAAGCATTGGCGACGCTACCCGAGCGTCCGCCGGTACGCCTGCGGCCGGCGCGTGTGGTCAGGGTTCTGGGCATGGCTGTCTCGACCGAGCGCATCGCTGAACTGCTTTCCCGTCTGGGTCTGCCGTTCACCCGGAACGGCGAGGACTTCATCGTCACGCCGCCGACCTATCGCTTCGACATCGAGATCGAGGAAGACCTGATCGAAGAGATAGCGCGGCTGCATGGTTACGAGAACATTCCCGCTCCGGTCCCGCGGGCCTTGATGTCAATGTTGCCGCAAACCGAAGCGGTCCGGCCCCGCCAGCGAATCAGACAGATTCTGGCTGACTGCGGATATCAGGAGGTGGTGAACTTCGCTTTCGTCGAAGAAGCGTGGGAAGCCGATTTTGCCGGTAACGCAAAGGTGATTCGCCTTGCCAACCCGATCGCCAGCCACTTGAGCGTCATGCGCTCGACGTTGATCGGCGGTCTCGTGGCCAATGTGGCGACCAACCTCAGGCGGCGGCAGAACCGCGTTCGCGTCTTCGAGACAGGTCGCTGCTTTTCTCGTGATCCGCTGGGCGGCCTGGTCGCCGGCTTTCGACAGCCCTGGAAGCTGAGCGCGCTGGCTTATGGGAGTGCGCTGCCTGAGCAGTGGGGGTCAGCGCTGCGCAACGTAGACTTCTTCGACGCCAAGGGCGATCTGGAGCGCCTGCTCGCGCCACTCGCGGCACGTTTCGAGAAGACGGCGCATCCTGCCCTGCATCCCGGTCGGAGTGCCGCGGTGGTGGTCGATGGCAGAACGATTGGCTTTGTTGGTGAGTTGCACCCACGCTGGCAGCAGAAGTACGAATTGCCACTGGTGCCGGTTCTCTTCGAACTCGATCTCGACGCGTTGACGGTGATCCCTCTGCCGCGATACGCGGAGGTTTCCCGTCAACCACNAGTCATACGGGATATCGCGATCGTCGTCGATCAGGCTCTGGAATTGCAGCAACTGGACGATGGTTTGAGGCGCAATTCCCCGGCAATCGTAAGGAATATCAAGCTGTTCGACGTCTATGCCGGTAGCGGCGTCGAGGCCGGCAAGAAAAGCCTTGCCTTCCGCATAGTGATGCAAGATACTCAAAAAACGTTGCTCGAAGCCGACGTTGACGCCGCGATGCAGCAGCTGACGGCCTATCTCAGCGAGGCATTCGCGGCGCGGCTTCGCGTCTGAGAAGGGAGAGGAATGACGCTTACCAAAGCAGAACTCGCGGACTTGCTTTTTGAAAAGGTCGGCCTCAACAAGCGTGAAGCCAAGGATATGGTAGAGGCTTTTTTCGAAGANATCCGGAATGCACTGGAACGTGGCGACGGNGTCAAGCTCTCGGGGTTCGGCAATTTCCAGTTGCGCGACAAGCCGCAGCGGCCGGGCCGGAATCCAAAAACCGGCGAGGAAATCCCGATCACGGCGCGACGAGTGGTCACTTTTCACGCCAGCCAGAAACTGAAGGGCGAGGTGGAGCACGCTTATGATGGAAGCGAGTCCTAGGGACACGGGCAATGAGCCTTTGCCGGCCATTCCCGCCAAGCGTTACTTCACGATTGGCGAAGTCAGCGAACTCTGTGGCGTCAAACCGCATGTGCTGCGCTATTGGGAGCAGGAATTCTCCCAACTCAGACCGGTCAAACGCCGCGGGAACCGGCGCTATTACCAGCACCACGAGGTGCTGTTGGTTCGCCGCATTCGCGAGCTTCTCTATAGTCAGGGCTTCACGATCAGCGGCGCGCGCAATCGCCTCGACGAGGCTGNGCTCCAAGAAGAGGCCGACGCCAGTTCGTCCGGGCTGACGCCGGAAATACTGCGTGCCGAGTTGTTGAGCATTGCAGAAATGCTTCGGGTTTGAGCCGTCGCAGTGTTTGCTTTATAATTATCAATTCGTCGGGGCGTGGCGCAGCCTGGTAGCGCACTTGCATGGGGTGCAAGGGGTCCCGAGTTCGAATCCCGGCGCCCCGACCAATGGACCAGAGAAAAGAGCCAACGCTGTCAGGTTGGCTCTTTTCTTGTGTGTTCAGCGGCGCCGAGTTCATTGGCGCTTCGACCGAGTCGTCTTCAGTGGTGTATTCAGTGGTGTATCGTGTAGTGTAGATTGTCTGCCGTTCACCAATGAATCGCTCGATGGAGAAATCACGGCCAGTCCCCGCGCTGTTGCGGAGATTGCTTTCCCGCTGACCTAGCAGCGGTCGGACCTCGCCCGCTCTGCCCTGGAATACCCTGCATGAACGACGAACTACTTCGCTGGACGGATGACACCGGATCGCACGACAGCTTGGTCCCTGGCGGTCAGTGTCCCTGGAAGATTCTGGTGGTCGACGACGACCCCGAAGTGCATGGCGTGACGCGCTTCGTTCTCGACGGCCTGCACGTCTGCGGGCGGCCGCTGCGTCTGCTGCACGCGTTCAGCGGCGAGGAGGCGCGCAGGCAGCTGCAGGTGCATCCCGACATTGCCGTCGCCCTGCTGGATGTCGTCATGGAGACGGCACAGGCGGGCCTCGATCTCGTCGGCCATATTCGTGACGAACTCGGCATGAGCGAGTGCCGCTTGATCCTGCGCACCGGCGAGCCGGGTTATGCGCCTGAGCTGACCGTCATCCAGGAATACGATATCAACGACTACCGTACCAAGGCCGAACTGACCCACACTCGCCTGATCACGACGGTCAGTTCGGCGCTGCGGTCGTACCAGCAACTGCACGCGGTCGCCGAACATCGGCGCGGTCTGGAACTGATCGTTCGAGCCGCCGCCGATCTGATGGAGGAGCGCGCCATCGCCAATCTGGCGGAGGGTGTGCTCACGCAGCTCGCGGCCCTGCTCAAGCTGCCGGTAGACGGCATCGTGTGCACACAGAAAGGGTCACCGCTGGGCGNNGATGGCGACCACTGCTATGTCGTGGGTGCCGCCGGTCGTCACGCGGGCTATATTGCTCAGCCGCTGGAGACCTTGCCGGATGAGCGGATCGTTGNCGCCATCCTGGCCAGCGTGGCGCGTCGCCAGCACGTCTTTGGCAGCGACTACGCGGTCCTCTACCTGAAGGCTTCACCGCATCAGGAGGCNGCGATCTTCCTCGATTCCGGCCAGGTGCTCGAGACTCTCGACCGCACCCTGCTCGACGTTTTCGTTGCCAACATTGCCGCCTGCTTCCGTAACGTCAAGCTGGTCGAGCGCCTCCTGCATGCACAGCGNGAAATCGAGCAGCAACGTGCCTTCCTCAGAGCGGTGATCGACGCCAATCCNCACTTCGTCTTCGTCATCGATGGGCNGGGGACGATCCGCCTCGCCAACCGCAGCCTGGCGNTGAGCTTCGATCTGACGCCCGCGCAAATGGTCGGACACGCCCTGCCGGACTTCGTGACCGACCCTGATCTCCTGCAGACGCTGCGCGACGATGATCGGGCCATCCTCAGCGGCAAGCGGCGTCGCGTCGAGCGCGAGATTCGCTTTGTCGACCGGGCGGGTGTAGTGCGCTGGTTCCACACCATCAAGGCGCCGATCGTCAATGGCGATGGCGAGGTCGAGCAACTGATCGGCGTCTGTAGCGACATCAGCGAACGCAAGCTTGCGGAACAGGCTTTGTTCGAAGCCAAGGAGCGAGCCTTGGTGACCCTACATTCGATCGGCGATGCCGTGATCACCACGGATGCGAGTGGGCATGTCGACTACCTGAATCCTGTAGCGGAAGCGCTCACCGGCTGGACGACGGCGGAGGCGAGGGGCAGGTCGTCCGGTGAGGTGTTCCCGATCGTGCATGACCAGACGCGTCGGCCGGTCGCGGATCCGGTCAGTCGCTGCCTACAGCAAGGACGCATCGTTGCCCTGGCCAGCCATTCGCTGTTGGTCGCGCGCGACGGCCAGGAGTACGACATCGACGATTCGGCAGCGCCGATTCGTGGCCGGGACAACCAGCTTCTCGGCGTCGTCCTCGTGTTCCGCAACGTCACCGAGACGCGCGAGCTGGCACGCCAGTTGGCGCACGATGCCACGCACGACGCTCTGACCGGTCTGATCAATCGGCCCGAGTTCGAGCGGCGATTGCAGCGAGCCGTCACCAGCGCCCGTCAGGACGGCGCCCGGCACGTCCTGTGTTATCTCGACCTGGATCAGTTCAAGGTGGTCAACGACACCGCCGGGCATGCGGCCGGTGACGAGTTGCTGCAGCAGATCAATACGATTCTGGCCGGCATGTTCCGGGAGAGCGACACGCTGGCGCGGATTGGCGGTGACGAGTTCGCGCTCCTGCAGGAAAACTGTCCGCTGGATCGCGCCTACGCCATTGCCCAGTCCGTCGTGCGCAATGTCCGTGAGCACCGCTTCAACTGGCAGGGGCGAAGCTACCAGATCGGCGTCAGTATTGGCCTGGTGCCGATCACGGCCGAAACCCAGGATACCGTCCAGTTGCTGACCGAGGCCGATATTGCCTGTTATACGGCGAAGGAACTGGGTCGCAACCGCGTCCATGTCTACCAGCGTACCGACAGCGAGAGTGTTCAGCGTCACAGCGACATACTCGGCGCGGCCGGTCTGCGCGACGCGCTCGACCAGGGCCTGTTTCGGCTTCACTACCAGCCGATCGTGGCCTTGCAGGGCCCCGACTTCCGCACCGTGCGCTACGAGGCGCTGCTGCGCGTTGCTCATCCTGGCAATACCCAGCGCAAGGGGGAACTGGTCTTGCCGGCGGCCTTCATTCCGGCGGCGGAACGTTACAATCTGATGGGCGCCATCGATCGCTGGGTGATTCAGGCCGCCTTCCGGGAATATGCAAACGGAGTCGGTCTCGGCGGTGCCAGACTGGCGATCAACCTGTCGGGAAACTCNCTCAGCGACGAGAGCCTTCTCGCTTTCATCGAAAGCCAGTTTGTCGAACACGCGTTCCCGCCGGAANGAGCCTGTTTCGAGATCACGGAAACCGCCGCCATTCAGAATCTGGGACCTGCGCTCGGTCTGATGGCCGCGCTCAAGGGGCACGGCTGTCATCTGGCGCTTGACGANTTCGGCAGTGGACTCTCNTCGTTCCATTACCTGAAGACGCTGCCTGTCGACTACCTGAAGATCGACGGCAGCTTNGTCAAGGACATGTGCGAGGATCCCCGGGACGATGCCCTGGTGGCTGCCATCAACCAGATGAGCCACGCGATGGGGATTCAGACGGTCGCCGAGTACGTGTG
>Ga0056911_1000823_pt1 | contig 13631 bp, 16 predicted proteins | sample EBPBio132013_DNA_FD_55022 | JGI IMG/M metagenome (GOLD analysis project Ga0056911, IMG submission 55022) | Wastewater treatment Type I Accumulibacter community from EBPR Bioreactor in Madison, WI, USA - Reactor 2_5/13/2013_ DNA | ecosystem: Engineered > Bioreactor > EBPR > Anaerobic-Aerobic >... | reverse complement strand
TTCTTAAAGACATTCACGATAAATATTTCCCAAATGGCGAAATTTCCTATCGTCAATTTTGCTATTATGTGAAGGAATTGGGCCTTTTAAAACCGCTTCATTCAACCAAAAAATTGGTCACCGCAAGACTAGCAGAAGAGACTTCTGAAGTGCTTCCCCAGGAAAAAGGCAACACATTTTTCCATAGCCCAACTTTGCAAAATCGTGACGAAGTCTATTGATGGGAGCATTGAAAATGAACTCAATAAATCTCATTTTACAGGCTAAAAATGACGTTGGGAAATCCTATTTTGCGTCAATATTGGCGGAATATTTTCAATCCATCCATAGAGAGTTTCGCGCATATGACACCAACAAATCGAAGAATTCATTAGCTAAGTTTAGTGGTTTAAAAGTTGAACCAGTCGAACTTCTGGATAATAATCCAGCTGCCTTCCAAATGGAATTTGGAAAGTTTTTTGACATGGTAATTGCTAAAAATGAAGGAGCAGTTATAGATACTGGAGCCGATATTTTCGAACCAATAGTGCAATATTTTGTAAGAAATTGGGACGATAAGTTAATTGCTGAAAACACAAAAGAGATAATATTTCATACTGTCATCGCGGGTGGCGACAGGCTCGATGACACAATAAATGGCCTTGTAACACTCTGCAATAAACTGCCTCATAAGATAAAAATAGTGGTGTGGTTGAATGAATATTTTGGCCCGATTGAGGTCGCTGGCAAGCCATTTGAAGAGTTCAAAATCTATGAAAATAACCGTGAGAAAATTCATGGAATTATAAAAATACCAGAGCCAAATTCTGACTTTTTCAAGGCAGATTTGCTCAAGAAAAATGCTCTAAAAATGACCTTCGAAGAAGGTATCAAATCGGAAGAATTTTATCTCATTTCCAAACAAAGATTGAAGATGATTCAACGTGAAATATTTGACCAATTGGACCAGATTCTTCTGCCGACGAAAGAGTTAGATTATAAACAAAACGCGCAAGATATTGCCAAAAATTTTGACGGAAAAAGCCAACCACAAACACTCGAAAAAGAAATGCCTACTTTCGACAATATCCTAAATGAAGAAGCGATTGCGAAATTTGATGCAGTAGTCAAAGCGATATTTGAAAATCATGTGAAACGATTGGAGACGATGAATGCTTTGCATTTATCCGAAGCAAGCAACCGCGCTGAAATAGTCGTCACTCAAGCCGCAGAATATCTGACCATGCAATTAAACCAAGCCGCAGATGGAATCTTCGCTAGCACTTCAAATATGCTGGCCGCGCAAATTTCCGAAGCAAATAAAGCGGCGGGCGAGGCTAAGCAAGCAAGAAATTTTGCAATCATTGCCGTAATTATTGCTTTGTTCTTAATTGCAAGCTTTTCATTGCGGCAATTTTTAAGTTAATTGGCTTTATTCTGCTCAAGAGCAAGACAGATATTTGCAAAAATTTCACCTGCTAGAATGCGTACATTTTCATTTTCGACTGACATTATAGTTCCAACAAATAAGCTCGGCACGAAAAGCGCGTTCTTTGTTCCGTATAAGTTCCCCAGCTCACGTATTTTTTTAGATAAATTACTATCAAGCATTGTCGCACCGTGCTCATGGTCAAACCCAATACAATCCCAATGAATATCTGATTTATTTCGTTTGGGCTTAATAACTATATATGGAATTTGGAAATCTTTACATAGAAAGTAGTGCGCATTTTGATCCTCTATTTTGTTGCTAATAACCCATGGAGGAAGAAATATGCGTTCAAGAACACTATCGGAAACATTAAAATTACCTTCGTAAGATTTATCAAATAGCCAATTTTTAAATGAATCCTTATTAAAATCGAATAAGCGGTTATAGATTGTAGTCTTATTTGATAGGAAATCTCGTAACGCTGCGTTTGAACCAAATTTTAATCCGCGCGCGATTGCTTCAGTCAAATGAGATGACTTAACTTGTGGATATTCTTTTGTTAAAAGCGATTTTAATGAATCAATATTCTTTTCAATCAGAACAAATTTGCACATAGCAAACCTCCTATTCAATCGTCAGGTCTGCCCATTACTCACCGACGAACAATTAGGTTGTTTGCCGAAAAAATTTTGATTTTAGATTTTTTTAACTAGGCAGCAGGTTTGGTAAAATCGAACCATAGCAAACTTATCAAGGTTCTTATTTTAGTCAATATCGCTTTTGCTGATACTTAATTTGTGAATTTCCAATTTAAAAGTTTTCAATTCATAACAATGAACTATTTATCCGCAAACGCGGACTAAAAGTCCACAAGTGCGGATATTTTGTCCATATTAGTGGACATTAAACTATTTTGTGCCTATTATAATAGACAAAGAGGTATAAATGAGAACCACGCCACCACTACCATTGCCAGTGAAACGCGTTTTATTGAAACTGGGGAGCGATATAAAGGATGCACGTCTTCGTCGCCGTATATCTACGACGACTATGGCAGAACGCGCCTTTATCACCCGTACGACTTTGAGCAAAGCCGAGAATGGCGACCCCACAGTCTCTATGGGAACGTATGCCACGCTTTTATACATTCTGGGCATAGCCGACAGACTGTCAGAGCTTGCGGATATAAGCAATGATGAGATTGGTTTACAATTGGATACGGCACGCCTTCCAAAACGAATAAGGGAAGGTCAATAAATGGAACGAAAGATTTGCGTTTCAATTGATGTTGATAACCAAACCCATTCAGTTGGCACGCTATGGGCAAGGCAAAATCGCGGGCGTGAATCCGCTTCTTTTGAATATTCAAAAGAGTGGTTAGAAAACCCAAAACGGTTTTCACTTGAACCTGCTTTACAAATTGGGCGCGGCTCATTTCACACACAAAGCAATCAAAGTATATTTGGCGCGTTTGGCGATTCTGCCCCTGATAGATGGGGGCGAATTCTTATACAAAGAATGGAACGGCGAACAGCTCGCGAAGAGAATAAACCTCCTAAAACCATATTCGAAATAGATTATTTGCTTGGTGTTGGTGACAGAGCAAGGCAAGGTGCTTTGCGCTTTAGTGAAGAAAATGGAAGCCCATATCTTGCGATAGATGGTGCAAACCCTATTCCGCCATTAATTGAAATACCAAGACTTTTGAATGCCGCTAACCGCTTTGCAAATGATGAAGAAACACCAAAAGATCTACGACTACTACTTGCCCCAGGTTCATCATTGGGCGGGGCAAGGCCAAAAGCATCTATCATTGATAAAGATGGAAGCCTTGCGATTGCTAAATTCCCAAAGCCTGATGATGAAATAAATATCTCGGCATGGGAAGCTGTAGCTCTGACCATTGCGTGTGATGCAAAAATCCCAACGCCAGATTTTCGAATTGAAAATATAGATGGAAAATCAGTTTTAATTTTGCAGAGATTTGACCGTCAAAACGGAAAGCGAATTCCATTTCTTTCAGCCATGAGCATGTTAGGTGCTGAAGACAATCAAACCCGCTCTTACATGGAAATTGCCGATGCAATTCGGCAATATGGTGCAAAAGCTGATGATGATTGTGCGCAATTATGGCGGCGCATTGTATTCAATATCATGATTGCCAATACAGATGACCATCTACGCAATCACGGGTTTTTATATGAGAAAAATGGCTGGCGATTATCCCCTGCTTATGACTTAAATCCTGTGCCAATTGATATTAAACCAAGAGTTCTAAGCACCGCAATAAATGAAGTTGAAACCGAAGGGAATTTAGAAATAGCTTTAGACGTTTCGAAGCATTTTGGGCTTAAGCCAGATGAAGCTAAAGCTATAATAAGTGAAGTCAAAAATGTGGTTTCAAATTGGAAAAGCTACGCACTAAAGTATGGAATTTCAAATAGAGAAATTGAGCGTATGTCGTCCGCGTTTCAGGCATAATTTAGTTTAGCGTCTGATAGCAATTTGGCAAAGAATTTCTTTGCTTTTACGCCGCCATATTCCAGCACGGCATTTGCAATCTTTCCTTTGTCCATTTGAGCCGCCTTCTTGCTCACTTGTTTTAAGACCAATTCACTATCTTCGGCTAATTGGGCAAGGTTGTTCACGGCATCAACCAATAAGAATTCTTCCGTTGGTTTTGAAGGAAAGTAAGGTTTCATTGCAAAGCGAAACTTACGACCGCCCAACTTAAATACACCATGGCGTTTATGATTATAAACCACAGTTTCATTATAAAGCTGTGTAGTTCCTAGCCCCAAAGAATTATATAGATTTGGTGATGTAAGCATAAAGCGATGATCTTTTAGAAACGCGCGAATGAGCGTTTCATCATCGGCGGGTGCAACACCAAATGATGTTATCTTTGGGCAAAGATAAAGGCCGCCTGATAATTTAACTAATGAACCATCTTCAACTAATTGTTTTAGGTGGCGATCAACTGCGCTTGACCATGCTTCAAGGTCAGCGCGTCTATATACTTCGCCCTGCTTCAAATGCTGTTTTAGGTCTTCTAGTGCGCTCATGTCATTTCCCTCAATTTCCAATTTAAGGGACAAAGGTTAAAAATGCAAGGATTATAATTTAAAATTCATGCAAATATAATATATTCATTATCAAAAGCGCCATATTTAATAACCCATGAGTTGTTAAATCGAGAAGGGCCTGTGGTTTCCCTACCAATCTTCCTATGGTAGGCTCATTTCAAAGCTATGGGCAAAACCCTAACCGCCGTGGTTTCCCTACCGATCTTCCTATGGTAGGCTTTCGTCTGTTTGGAATAGATGCACCCGAAAGCCGTGGTTTCCCTACCGATCTTCCTATGGTAGGCTTCAAGATTATTGACCCATTGTGTGCACAATGCCGTGGTTTCCCTACCGATCTTCCTATGGTAGGCTTTGCACCCTGGTGAACAATCAAGATTTCGACGCCGTGGTTTCCCTACCGATCTTCCTATGGTAGGCTTTGCGGAAAGCGGGTATTCGGCAAGGTCAAGCCGTGGTTTCCCTACCGATCTTCCTATGGTAGGCTACCAATCGCCGCAACTGATTTATAGCCCATGCCGTGGTTTCCCTACCGATCTTCCTATGGTAGGCTTGCACGAATTTCGCCATTTGTGGCTTTCCTGCCGTGGTTTCCCTACCGATCTTCCTATGGTAGGCTGCCGGCGCGGATACACCCTCAACATAAACAGCCGTGGTTTCCCTACCGATCTTCCTATGGTAGGCTTTGAGAATGTTCTTCCCACTTGCAAGCCTGGCCGTGGTTTCCCTACCGATCTTCCTATGGTAGGCTAAAACTTACTATTCAGTCACGTGCTAACACGCCGTGGTTTCCCTACCGATCTTCCTATGGTAGGCTTGGGGCACGTGGCGTCTTTTTTACGTCCTCGCCGTGGTTTCCCTACCGATCTTCCTATGGTAGGCTCGTGGTGTTGCGGCGCACCTTTTCCACCGAGCCGTGGTTTCCCTACCGATCTTCCTATGGTAGGCTTGACCAAGATTGTGAGTAGCCACTCTTGGCGCCGTGGTTTCCCTACCGATCTTCCTATGGTAGGCTTTCGGGCGACCATTCGACCGACTCGCACGTGCCGTGGTTTCCCTACCGATCTTCCTATGGTAGGCTGAATGGCATCTCTGCAAGAGGGATTTTTAAGCCGTGGTTTCCCTACCGATCTTCCTATGGTAGGCTATTGGTGCGGCTTCACAGGCGGCGTTAAACGCCGTGGTTTCCCTACCGATCTTCCTATGGTAGGCTTGAGTAGCCACTCTTGGCAAGTCCAGCAATGCCGTGGTTTCCCTACCGATCTTCCTATGGTAGGCTTAATGCCAAGGCGGCTTTATGGCTTCTGATGCCGTGGTTTCCCTACCGATCTTCCTATGGTAGGCTATGAGGTCTAGGGGCGAATCCTACTCTCATGCCGTGGTTTCCCTACCGATCTTCCTATGGTAGGCTCAGCGAGGACTTGATATATAATGCATAAGTGCCGTGGTTTCCCTACCGATCTTCCTATGGTAGGCTAGCCTACTTGCCCTAAATGTCTTTTACCACGCCGTGGTTTCCCTACCGATCTTCCTATGGTAGGCTGCTTTCGTAATTTTCTATCATATAATCGCAGCCGTGGTTTCCCTACCGATCTTCCTATGGTAGGCTCAATATTTCGTGACAGTATCACGAACTTTTGCCGTGGTTTCCCTACCGATCTTCCTATGGTAGGCTTTTCTACAGGGTGATAAAACCTGAACTTTAGCCGTGGTTTCCCTACCGATCTTCCTATGGTAGGCTCATGAACTTCCGCACGCTCATCAACTTCCCGCCGTGGTTTCCCTACCGATCTTCCTATGGTAGGCTATAGTTGGCGATTTGGTCTCTAAGTGCTCGGCCGTGGTTTCCCTACCGATCTTCCTATGGTAGGCTTGATGGCGCAATTTGGAATCCAAGCCAGCTGCCGTGGTTTCCCTACCGATCTTCCTATGGTAGGCTAGAAATGCAAGCGGGGTTAGACGGTGGCATGCCGTGGTTTCCCTACCGATCTTCCTATGGTAGGCTACTTGCGAAGTTTTGGCAAAGACCCCCTAAGCCGTGGTTTCCCTACCGATCTTCCTATGGTAGGCTGCGGGCCAAGTGAACACGCTGTTTATGGTCGCCGTGGTTTCCCTACCGATCTTCCTATGGTAGGCTTTCCCTCAATTGAATATGTTTCATGGTAAAGCCGTGGTTTCCCTACCGATCTTCCTATGGTAGGCTGCAAGCTGAAATGTATGACCGTCTATGTGAGCCGTGGTTTCCCTACCGATCTTCCTATGGTAGGCTACATCGTTGGATGATAGCAAGCCTGCCATAGCCGTGGTTTCCCTACCGATCTTCCTATGGTAGGCTTTGACGTTTGAAGAAGAGCAAACCCGAATTGCCGTGGTTTCCCTACCGATCTTCCTATGGTAGGCTGTAAACAAGTGCAAGGCGTGCCCCCGTGGTGCCGTGGTTTCCCTACCGATCTTCCTATGGTAGGCTAATTGTGAAATAATTGGGACAATTGCGTATGCCGTGGTTTCCCTACCGATCTTCCTATGGTAGGCTTTCTTCATGTGTAGTAATATCATCTAAAGTGCCGTGGTTTCCCTACCGATCTTCCTATGGTAGGCTACAAATTGTGCAAAATTTAGCGAATCAAGCGCCGTGGTTTCCCTACCGATCTTCCTATGGTAGGCTAATCCCTGTCAAAAGAAAAACGTACTTGGTGCCGTGGTTTCCCTACCGATCTTCCTATGGTAGGCTCTGCAATTGAAAACAGATTCGTTCGAAGGTGCCGTGGTTTCCCTACCGATCTTCCTATGGTAGGCTTGAGCCAAGCTGAAAGCCTTGTTAAAATGCGCCGTGGTTTCCCTACCGATCTTCCTATGGTAGGCTAAATTCTAGTTTCAGGTGTGCGTAAATCTAGCCGTGGTTTCCCTACCGATCTTCCTATGGTAGGCTCGAGCTCTTTATCCGCTTTAGCGTAATTCTGCCGTGGTTTCCCTACCGATCTTCCTATGGTAGGCTGACGTTAATACCGGAGTTCAGTATTTTGTTGCCGTGGTTTCCCTACCGATCTTCCTATGGTAGGCTTTATCTGAAAATCCACCGCAAGGTCCCCGGGCCGTGGTTTCCCTACCGATCTTCCTATGGTAGGCTGGGAGCACGTCTAACTGTTTGCCGATTTACGCCGTGGTTTCCCTACCGATCTTCCTATGGTAGGCTATTGAAAGGCAATTAAAATGGAAATTACGCGCCGTGGTTTCCCTACCGATCTTCCTATGGTAGGCTCTATTCGTTCAGTTCGTGATGGCGTAACGAGCCGTGGTTTCCCTACCGATCTTCCTATGGTAGGCTACGCATCGTTATTTATAATGATAATGCTGAGCCGTGGTTTCCCTACCGATCTTCCTATGGTAGGCTTGCCGTCCGCCCCTTGGGCACGCAAAGTGCGCCGTGGTTTCCCTACCGATCTTCCTATGGTAGGCTACCTATTCGATAAAAGATTGATTTTGCTCTGATTTTTCCAGTTTAACCGCAAAAAAATCAGAGCAAAACAAGCTGTTCTCCTGCGATTTCTTCCGTTTTTTTTGCGGTTCCAAGCATCAATTTCATTCTTCCATATTGCTTATCGGTTATTGTAAGCAAACGAATTGAGCCTTCTTTGGGACATTTTGACCTGATTCGTTCAACATGCTTGGTAGATCCATCTTCGCCACGGCATAATCGCGCATAAACTGAAAATTGCAACATAATAAAACCGTCATCTTTCAGATGGATACGAAATTTATTCGCCATTTTTCTTTGTGGTTTCGTCCCAACTGGTAAGTCAAAAAAACACATTAGCCACATGAATCTTGCCTCCTCAATTTTCATTTATTTCCCCATTTTGCTATACTGCTGCGGCTGCCTGTGGATTATTTTCAAAAATTGGCAGCTTCAAAATTTCGTAGTTTTTATGCCGCATCGCACTTACAAGGCTTTGTGCGCATTGCTCTGTCGCTGCCTGAAGGGTCATTATTTCATCATTTAACCTGATTGATTCATTCATTATTCCAACTAATGTGCGGCGATGGTCGAGCGTTAACTCTTTTTCATCAGTAAGCTCGGCACTTAAACGAAAAACAAGTGCATCAACTGTTGGGCGGAATGGTTCGATAAGATCATCAGCAAGATTGAATGCATTAGAAATGGAATTATGAAATATCCCAAAAGCAGGAATAAGTCCCGAAGCCGTTATGGTGCGCGCCAATAATGCACGAACAATTGCATAGCCATAATTCAACATTGAGTTACGCAAATCAGAATCATCAGCACGGCGATAGTTATAGAACAATTTGCCCCAATAAATTCTTGCGGCTTGAGCTTCGTGATTTTGAGTGTCGCCCGATTTCACACGTCCAATCATGGCGGGCAATGCCCCCGCGTCACGGCCAAGGTTAAGCAAATGTGCGGCTTGATTATTTATTTTGGCCTGTATTACGGCTTGCCAGGCGCGTTTTTTGAATGGTTCTGTCACGCCTATTTGCAAATGAGCGATTTCGGCCTGCTTATGATGCCCGTGAAATGGCAGACCCATCATAGTAGGATGGTGCTTGTCATCGGATTGAATAATTACAACATTGGCATTGGCGAGTTCCGCCAATATTGCTCCTGTTAGGGTGCATTGCGGCGTATCCAATACCAAAAAGGAAATATCTTCAATTGGTATTGTTACTTCATTATCATTCATTGCAACTAATAATTGGCTTTGTTTTAAACCAATCTTTGCAGCTTGCGAAATATGCACTCCACGCCACGCCATTTTCACCCCATTTATTTATCTATGCTTTAATCAATACAGCAAAACAAAGAAAATAAGGTAAAAACAACTTAAAGATATTTTTAAGACTTAGAAAATCAAGTTTCTTGCGGCCAATCCCACGGCTTTCCTCTCCATGTTCGCACTTCTTTTTCGACTTTGTGCTTGGTTCCAAGTCGGTCGATTGCATATTTAGTAAATGAATTTAAACTTCTAGTCCCTGTGTTCCTAGTTAGTTTTTGCAATGTGTTATGAGGAGATACGTGAATTCCACCTGTGCTTCTATCTAAGCCTCTATAATATCCTTCAATCACGGTTCCATCAGTCTTTATCGCTTCTATCCAAGACTTCTGAACAATACTAAACTCAAATTGGTAGGATGAATCCAACTCTGGCCAATTTTCTTCAGGCGTATTTGCCGCAACTGCCTTATTAGGCGGGGCATCATCACCTGCCACCTGATGCGGGTAAATAGGCACAAGAAAGAATTGCTTTTTGCCTTTTGCATTAGCTTTTGAAAAAACATCGACCCGCGCCATATCGCCTCTATCCGCTGTGCCTCCGCGAACCCGAACCGCAGGTTTCGCACCGTTAGCAATAACGCGAATTTTGCCAATATTATCCCCAGTAGGTCCTTTGGGTAGATTGTCCAATAGTCGCCCTTCACCTTCCCAACGCAAAAGTTCATCGATAATATGTTTTGACCGTTCTGGGCGTTCAAACCGCGCACAAATCAATTCATGCCATTCGGATTCATCGGATTTTTTGGTAGTTTGATCCAATAATTTTTCAGGGGTTAAACGTTCATAAACCACCTGCGTTTCTTCATCTAGGGCGCGAATTGTATCAAGGTGCTTTTGCCCTGAAACTTTTCTATCTTCCGCCCTCGCAACAAGCACTTTATTAATGCCCACGATAACATCATCACGGAACATTGGCCATGGTTTTTCGAAATTTTCAAATGCGCGCACTGAGCCCCTATCTTCCGCGATTTGATGCGCCTTAGTCAGTGCTTGCAGCATTGATTCAGACATTACAGCGATTGTAATTGCATCAATTGCGTGATGCCTATCATCTTCTCGCCGCTTGCCATTTTCGTCTTTCTTAAGGCTTTCGACACCCCATGCTTGGCGTGCCTTGGCAATAATTGACCCTGGGCGGGCATAAAGGCGGCGGATTTCCTTGCCGTCGGGGTTTTTCATTTGCGCGTCTTCATAGAATAAATCCAAAGATTGAAGGAATAAACGACAGGCCCAACGCGTATCATTAAGATTACGGGTGCGGAATTTTTCTTCTACATCTTTGGCATTTTTAAGTGTATAATTACGCTTTTTAATGCCCTTCATTTCCTTGCAGGATTCAACACGCGCCAAATATTCATCAAGATTGGGTGCGCCATTTTCATTTGATTGAGCCCATTCAACCGGGGTGCGGTGCTTTTTGGCTTGATTAGCACGTGCCGTGCAAAGTGTCTTATTAGCGTATGAATCATCGCCAAAACGCGACCAAGGAAGAATATGATCAATTTGATATGAAATGCCGTCAAAAACCCTATTTTTATCAATGGGTTCATCGGAATAAATGCAGCGCCATCCTTGTTCTTGCGCTAATTCAAATGTCAGCAAATCTTGTGTGCCACGTCTTGGCTCGTAACCAAAGGTTTCCTTGAAATCCTTGGCAACATTATCAAGCGTTTTGTTGCGCTTTTCGATTCCCTGTTCGATTTTACGGCGTTCGTCGGCGCTTTTGCCAACATCACGCGCCATTTCAACATGAACTTTACCAGGCAATTTACCACCCAAAGCATTGTGATTATTAACAATTGCAACAAATTGTTTCACTGCCTCGATTAGTGCTTTTTTAGCTACAGGTGAGCCGATTAGATGTTGTTTGGGGTCGCTCAAAATTGCTGAAAATGCTTTGCGAATTTCACTTGGGCTTTTACCAATCATTTCCTTTTTCAGCTGAACCAATGGTGAAGCGTCTGGCGCGGTGTGGTCATAGCCCGCATCCGCGCAAGCATCTGAATAAACTCTGCCTTGCAATAAGCCTGGAATAATATTCCGACATGCTTTCGCTGAAATATGTGCTGCCCCTTTTGCGTCTTTGAATTGATTATTGCTAACCGCAACCATCAAAGCATCATATACGTTTTGAGGGAGATTTAATTTTGAAAGTGCTGTCCCAACACTTTCATTAGTTTCGTGGAATCCGATAGCGAACATTGCATCATCAAGCGACGCAGTATCTATCGTATCATAAAGACCACTTAATGCATGCTTTAGTGCGCGTGTGCCAACTGCGCTTGCTGATTTACGAGTGGCAATATCTTGGCTTTCATCTTCTTTTGCAATTCCACGAAAACGCGCGTTCGCATCCAATTCTAAGGTTTTACGGAGCGATTTGTAAGTATAACTTGCTTGGTTGCCAAATTCTTTGGCTACTTTTTGAATTTCTTCTGAATTTAACGTCCAATCTGGCGCACCCGGCATCCACAAACTTATATGATTCAGCTTTTGCAAAAATCTAAAATACTCAAATGATGGGGAATGTTTCGACGAACGTTTCTGATCTTTTTCAAATGGGCAATTGGCAACCCTGTCAGCCTGGCCTTGCAAAGGTCTTTGCGTAAATGCCTTTACGATGAATTCTTCAATGATATGCGATGGCAAGTTATTACCAAAGCCATTTTGGCGCTCTGCGATAATCGCAAGCTCATTGCGCAGCCAGTCACGCTTCGGTGTTTTTCCATAGTCATTGGTCACATTTCTTTTGCGGATTGATAATTGAGCGTCTTCATTGAGCGCCTGACCAAAAGTACTATAAGCCGCTATCGATTGACCAAGGCCTTGCATGGCTTTAAGCGCTTTTTGGTCTTCGCCCGACTCGGCATTTTCCCCACCTTTGCGATTCGACTGAAAGCCCCGATGGCGCGCGATATGATATAGAACTAACCCCAATTCCTCATCAGTAAGTTTGCGCTTTAGCGCTTCGGAACGCAACGTCCACGGGGAAGTTTTCAATCTCGACGCTATTTCATGGGCTATTGACTTGGAATTTGATGGCAGTAATTTTTGTTCAAACAAAAACTCGCGAACATCATTCATTCTTTGGCGGCGATGCTTAATAGTTCGGCGCATAGACCGCGCTTCTTGTCGTTTCTGATTTAAAGGCACTTTTTTATCGTCAGTTTCTGGCGCATTAAATGTCCAAACGCCCGCATCAAGGATTACTTTTTCGATTTCGTCTATAATAGCCCAACCAACTGATGCTATCCCCAAATCAAACCCAATAACTATATTTTCCGCTATCTGCATAATTATTCGCCAGCCATTACTTTAATTGCAAATAATCATTTCGCACTCTTGCAATAGTTCTGTCAATGTGTATTTATGGAGCTCTAGGAAGATCGGTAGTGAAGCCACGGTAAATTATTTTACTTTGGTAAAATACTGAAGGATTACCCCCGTCAGGCTTGCTTGGCGGGGGGATTCTTTTTAATTTGAAAGCGTTTAGCTAGTTTCGCAAATCAAATCACATGACTTTTTATTTAGAAATGGTGCGGATAGAAATTACCGACGCGCTTAAGCGCATCGGTAAATATAGCGGGTTCCATCTATTGTGATTTGGGCATAATCCATGGATAGGTCACGGGCGATTGCATCGTAATCGATGTAGAATTGAAGCGATTGGGGGATTGATCCGTATAGGCCTTCATCGACAAATTGTTCTGCAAGTTCGCGCATTGAATTGAGTTGATAGATATCGACATCAAAAGCATCGGGATTATCGTTTGATAGGTCGAATGGATAGCCACATTCACCAACTGCGATGATTGCTTTTAGCTTTAGATTTTCATCCCAATTTTCGATGGCGTCGAAATATGCGCCGATATTACATTGGGTGATATTAAGGGCTTCGAATAGTTTGCAATCAATGCCTTCGCCATCGATAAATTGGATTTCATATTCTTCAATTAGCGGGCCATTAAGATTGAATGATTTGGTGATGTATTCATCAAGGTTGTGGAAATAGAAGCCGTTGGCGGTGAAATCATAAGGTTGTGCAAATAAGGTTGTCATTTTTGGATTCCTTGGTGCGATTATCCTTTTGGGAAAGTGGCGGGGGCTTTCGCCCCCTATTGCTTAGGATTTAGCTTCGACGGTGCGCATGATGATGCGTCCATTAAGCGGCATTGAGTTGAGGCTTAGGGAATAGCCTTTGCCATCTTTGGTAGGCCAAGCGACGCCAATGTCGTTCCATCTTGCGGCTTCACCTTCACCGGTAACGGTGTAAAGACGGTGAGAAGGTTTGGTAGTTTTAGTTTCTTTAGTCATTTTCATCTCCATTTAAGAAGCCGTCTGGACC
>Ga0056911_1000773_pt1 | contig 14439 bp, 16 predicted proteins | sample EBPBio132013_DNA_FD_55022 | JGI IMG/M metagenome (GOLD analysis project Ga0056911, IMG submission 55022) | Wastewater treatment Type I Accumulibacter community from EBPR Bioreactor in Madison, WI, USA - Reactor 2_5/13/2013_ DNA | ecosystem: Engineered > Bioreactor > EBPR > Anaerobic-Aerobic >... | reverse complement strand
CTCGATGACGGCAATGCGTTTGCCATGGTTCTCGGAGAGGATTCGGTTCAGGAGCGTGGTCTTCCCTGAGCCAAGGAAACCGGTGAGGACGGTGACGGGGATCCTTTTCATGAGTGTTCTCCCTAAAGGTTAGGCGACACGTAAGGCAGCCGATGCAACTTCATTGCAGCACTGGATCAATGGCTGGGTCACCAGTCGGCATCCATCGCCAGCAGAACGCGCGGCGTCTCGCCCGGCGTAACGGCCGGCGAGCGATGAATGACACCCCGGCCGCCATTGCCCTGCCACAGGCTGCCCTTGAGCAGGGCCACGGCGAAAGGCGGAATCACCTCGATGCGGCTGCCTGGGCCCAGCAGGCCGGAGCTTTCGTCAGGCAGTCCCCTGGCCCCGGCCCCGAGACGGCCGCGATCGACCGCCGCGTCGTCCACCCATTCGGTCCCCGGACCGCGATAGGTGCACAGCAAGCGGATGCCGACGCGATCGACATGCAAACGCGGACACATCGCTTGGCCGACCACTTCCAGGCGGAGGCCGATGCTCCTGGCATCGAGCAGCTCGCCAAGCATTTCGGCAAGCAAGGTGAGATCGGCAGCCAGCGCGTCGCGGCCGGCACCCGCCGGCAGGCGGGCGAGATCCGGGGTCTTTCCTGGTGCCAGGATCTGGCGAAAACCTGATCCGAGATGGTCAGCATGGGTGTTCAGCCAGTCGGCGATGGCGCCATTGACCGGGCGCCACCACTGGGCGATCTGGATTCCCGGATCGAAGATGCGCGTCAGATCCAGCGCCTCTTCCGAGATGGCGGCGCAAGTCGTGGCGGTACGCGGTAGCGGGGCGTTCATCAGAAAACTCCTGTCAGTTACGGTCAACCCGGAGAATCAGCGCAGAAAGGAAAGCGCCCGGCCGCGGCAGTTGGGGCGCAATTTCCCGTCATGCCAGGCAATCTGGCCGGAAACGACCGTCGTCGCCACCCGGCTGCGGAAACGTCGGCCGACAAAGGGCGACCAGCCGCAGCGGGCGAGAACGGGGTCGTCCGGGAGATCCATGTCGCGGTCGCCGATCAACACCAGATCGGCCCAATGGCCTTCGCGCAGGTAGCCGCGGTCGACGATGCCGAACAAGTCGGCAACGCGGTGGCTTGTCTTGGCGACCAGCGTCGGCAGGTCGATGAGGCCGTCGTGCACCAGCCCCATCAAGCCGGGCAACGCGTGCTGGACAAGCGGTAGGCCAGACGGGGCCTGGAAATAGTTGCCGGCTTTCTCTTCCGCCGTATGCGGCGCGTGATCGGTGCCGATAACGTCCAGCCGGTTGCTGTTGAGCGCGGCGCGCAGGGCGTTGCGGTCGGCGACGGTCTTGACGGCCGGGTTGCATTTGAGGTGACTGCCGAGTCGCGTGTAGTCGCTGTCGTCGAACAAGAGGTGATGGACGCAGACCTCGGCGGTGATGTGCTTGTCGGCCAGCGGCTTGTCTTCGAAGAGTTCGAGTTCGCGGGCGGTGGAGATGTGCAGCACATGCAGGCGAGTGCCGTGCTTCTTGCCCAGCGACACGGCGAGCGACGAAGATCTGTAGCAGGCCTCGGCATCGCGGATCAGCGGGTGCGCCGAAAACGGCACGGCATCGGCATACGCTTTTCGCCATTTTTCCTCGTTGACCGCAATCGACGGGGTGTCCTCGCAATGCGTGAGCAGAATCGTCGGAGCACAGGAGAACAGGCGCTCCAGCACCGCTGGATCATCGACCAGCATGTTGCCGGTCGATGCGCCCATGAAGACCTTGATACCGGCGACTTCACGGGGGTCAAGGGCGGCCACGGCATCGAGGTTGTCGTTCGCGACACCAAAGTGAAAGGCGTAATTGGCCCGCGAATCGCAGGCGGCGATCGCCTTCTTTTCCGCCAGTGCCGCCATCGACAGGGTCGGCGGCNTGGTATTNGGCATCTCCATGAAGCTGGTGATTCCGCCAGCGACGGCCGCCGCCGACTCTGTGGCGATACAGCCTTTGTGTGTCAACCCCGGCTCGCGGAAATGCACCTGNTCGTCGANCATGCCGGGCAATAGCCACTGCCCGGCGGCATCGATTTCGTCATCGGCGCAGGCGTCGATTGCCGGGGCGATCCTGGCAATCCGCCCATCGCGAACGAGGAGGTCGGCNGCGCGGATTTCACCTTCGTTGACCAGCCTGGCGTTGCGGATGAGCAGCCTGCTCATGCTCAGAACTCGTTCTGCAGGCGTTTGTAGCCCTGGACCAGTTCGTGATTGGTTCGAACCACATCCTCGGAAAACTCCGTGGCCTCGGCGCTGACGCGGGGAANGCTGGCGAGGTCGGTCTCCGGGCCGATACGCAGGGTGGATGAAACATAGAAGCCCGGCGGCAGGTCCTTGCCATCGACCACGGCGTTGTGTCGAACGACGCAGCCATCGCCGATACGGCAATTGAAAACGACGCTATTGAAGCCGATGAAGACGTTATTGCCGATGACGGTTGGGCCATGCACGATGGAACGGTGGGCAATCGAGGTGTGTTCGCCGATATCGACCAGGGCGCCGGACTTGGAGTGGATGACGACGCCGTCCTGGATATTGGAATGGGCGCGGATGCGGATCGGTTCGAGATCGCCGTCGGCATTGACCTCGTCGGCACGGATCACCGCGTAGGGGCCGACGAAGACGTTTTCCTCGATGATGACCTTGCCGCAGATGATGGCGGTCTGGTCGACGTAGGCGGATGCATCGATTTGCGGCAGGTCGCCACGGGGATTCTTGCGGATCATTGTCTACACTCCNTTGGGATGAAACGTTCGTTCGCCGCGTTTGAGCTTGTCGAACAGGTCGTGGTTGGGCCAGTCGTTGCGGATGGCTTCAGAAAATTCAACGTCTTCCAGATCGATCAGGCCCAGGCGCGGGCTGCAGGCATCTTCGCGGAAGCACTGGGCGTAGCCGGTTTCGGTCTCGTGGACGATGACCGAATGCAGGCGCACGTCGGCCTCGCCGTTACGCATTTCGGTCAGATCCAGCAGACGGTCGATCATTACGAAAAACAGCCGCGAGAGCTGCTCGGCGCTGGGCGAAACGGGAATCAGAATCCAGCGCTCGGAAAACCGCTGGCAGGCGGCGATGTAATCAGGATCGTCGCCCGACCACAGAGCGACGGCATGGTCAAAGGCGTCGATCAGCGCGCGCGGGCCGTCCTTCAACAGGCCGAAGTCATAAACCATCTGCCCATGATCGAGCGCAAGCGCTTCGAGCAGCAGCTCGACCTTGTAGGAATGGCCGTGCATCGAGNGCGAGCAGCGCCGCGTGCTGCAACCGCGCACGATGTGGGCGTTCTCGAACTTGAACAGTTTGCGGATCAGCATGCGTCATTGCCGCCGGGGGGCCGCGCTTCTTCGCGCAGGCGGGCNATGACGTCGGCCAGCGGCAGGCTGCCGAGATCCTCGCCTGCGCGTGCGCGCAGCGCGACCCGGCCTTCCGCTTTTTCCATGTCACCGACGACCAACAGGTANGGCACTTTCTGCAGCGAGTACTCGCGAATCTTGTAGCCGATTTTCTCGTTGCGCAGATCGACCGTAGCGCGGACGCCGACCCGCTTCAGCGCCTGCAAAACGCTTTTCGCGTAATCGCTCTGACCTTCGCTGATGTTGAGTACCACGGCCTGCTGCGGCGCCAGCCAGAGCGGAAAGAGGCCGCTGTAGTGCTCGATCAGGATGCCGGTAAAGCGCTCAAGCGAACCGAACAGCGCCCGGTGCAGCATCACGGGCCGTTCGCGTTCGCCCCGTTCGTTGATGTAACTGATATCGAAGCGCTCCGGCAGGTTGAGATCGACCTGCAGNGTGCCGCATTGCCAGTCGCGGCCGATCGCGTCGCGCAGTACGAATTCAAGCTTGGGCCCGTAGAAGGCGCCTTCGCCGGGGTTGATCCGGCATTCGATACCCATCCGGTCGAGCGCCCCGGAGAGCGCACCTTCAAGCTGGTCCCAGGTTTCGTCGCTGCCGATGCGGTTGGCCGGTCGGGTCGACAGCTTGACGGCGACATCGTCGAAGCCGAAATCACGATAGATGGCGAAGACCAGTGCGATGGTGCTGGCACATTCGTCCTGCATCTGGGCAGCGGTGCAGAAGATATGGGCGTCGTCCTGGGTGAAATGGCGTACGCGCAGCAGGCCGTGGAGGGAGCCCGAGGGCTCGTAGCGATGGACCTTGCCGAANTCGGCCATGCGCAAGGGGAGGTCGCGGTAGCTTTTCAGCCTTTGGGCAAACAAGGAGACGGCGCCGGGGCAGTTCATCGGTTTGAGGGCGAAGACGCGCTCGTCCTCGGTTGTCGTCGTGAACATCGCCTCGCGGTAGTTGAACCAGTGGCCGGAGGTTTCCCACAGGCCGCGATCCATCACGTCGGGCGTATTGACCTCGACGTAATCGGCGCGCTCCTGGCGTGTGCGCATGTAGCCGATCAGTTGCTGGAACAGCGCCCAGCCCTTGGGGTGCCAGAACACGGNNCCGGGTGCGCAGTCGTCGAAATGGAACAGGTCGAGCTGGGCGCCGAGCTTGCGGTGGTCGCGCTTACCGGCTTCTTCGAGGCGGGTCAGGTAGGCCTTGAGGGCCTTGGCATCCGGCCAGCAGGTGCCGTAGATGCGCTGCAGCATGGCGTTCCTGGCATCGCCCCGCCAATAGGCGCCTGCCACCTTGGTCAGCTTGAAGGCTTGAAGCCTGCCCGTGCTCGGTACGTGCGGGCCGCGACAAAGGTCTGCAAAGTCGCCNTGGGCGTAGAGCGACAGGGTTTCGCCCTCGGGAATGGCGCGGATCAGTTCCGCCTTGTAGGACTCGCCCAATTGCTCGAAATACGCGACTGCCTGGTCACGCGGCAGTTCGCGCCGGCCGAGCGGCAGGTCAGCGGCGGCGAGTTCCTGCATGCGGGCTTCGATCTCTACCAGGTCGTCGGGCGTAAAGGGGCGCTCGAAGGCGAAGTCGTAGAAAAAGCCGTCTTCGATAACCGGGCCGATGGTGACCTGGGCGCTCGGGTAAAGCTGCTTGACGGCCATGGCCAGCAAATGCGCGCAAGAATGGCGCAGTATTTCCAGGCCTTCCGGATCGCGTGCAGTGATCAGGCTGAGCGAGGCATCCCGGTCGAGAATGAAAGCGGTGTCGACCAGCCGGCCAGCGACACGGCCGGCCAGCGCCGCCCTGGCCAGACCAGGACCGATATCGGTGGCCAACTGGGCGACGCTGAGCGGATGCGGGTAATTCCGTTGGCTACCGTCGGGAAGCGTGATGATGGGCATGGATGGGTTTCTCTTGCAGCGTGATCAGGGGTGATGCGTGTCGCTGGCATGCGCTGGCGGCACGGGGTCGACACCGCCAGGGTGCCAGGGATGGCAGCGACCAATGCGCCGCAGGGCCAGCCAGCCGCCGCGACGCAAGCCGTGCATTTGCAGGGCTTCCTGGGCGTAATGGGAACAGGATGGGTAAAAGCGGCAACGCGGGCCGAGCAGCGGGCTGATGAACCACTGATAGCCGCGAATCATCAGCAGGATGGCACGNGTCAGCAGGCGTTTCATGCCGCGGCCTGTGCGTGCAGGCGATGCCAGCTCGTACCCGTCGCGCTGTCCTCGATGCCGATGCCCAGGGTCAGCAATTCCTGGCGCAGCTCATCGGCACGGGCAAAATCACGGCGAGCACGGGCTACGCGGCGAGCGGCGATCAGTTGTTCGATGGTTTCGGTCGCTGGGCAGTTGTCCTGCGCCCTCGCCTGCTGGCGCCAAGTGGCCGGATTCTGTTGCAACAGGCCGAGCAAGTCGGCAGCATCGCGTAGCGTGGCAAGGAGGCGAGATTGTTCTGCCGGATCCGTACATTTGCGCAGTGCCGTGGCGGCTTCATGCAAGCAGCCGAGGGCCAGGGGCGTGTTCAGGTCGTCGGCCAGCGCGGCTTCNACTGCTTCGGCGCGCACGCCTTCGGGCGCTGGATCTGGCGCGGCAAAAGGCTGCAAGCTGCCGTACAAGCGGTCGAGGGCCGCCCGCGCCTGATCGAGCGCACTCAGCGAGAAGTCAAGTGGCTTGCGGTAGTGGCCGGCGAGCAGCGCGTAACGGATGACCTCACCGGGGTAGTACTGCAGCAGGTCGCGTACGGTGCGGAAATTGCCAAGGGATTTCGACATTTTTTCGCCGTCGACCGTGACATAGCCGTTGTGCAGCCAGTAACGGCAATACTGCCCGCCATTGGCCCCTTCACCCTGGGCAATTTCGTTTTCATGGTGGGGAAAGATGAGGTCCTGGCCGCCGCCGTGGATGTCGATCGACGGGCCGAGGTGGGTGTGGATCATCGCCGTGCATTCCATGTGCCAGCCGGGNCGTCCAAAACCCCAGGGGCTNTGCCAGCCGGGTTGTGCTGCGGTCGATGGCTTCCAGAGCACGAAATCGGCCGGGTCGCGCTTGTAGGGTGCGACTTCGACCCGCGCCCCGGCAATCATGTCGTCGCGCTGACGACCCGAGAGCTTGCCGTAGTCGGGCAGCGACGGCACATGAAACAGGACGTGGCCCTCCGCGACATAGGCATGGCTACGCTCGATCAGGCGCTCGATCAGCGCAATCATCTGCGGAATGTGGCCGGTCGCCCAGGGTTCGATGGTCGGTGGCAAGGCATTCAACTGCGTCATGTCTTCGCGATAGGCCGTGGCGTAACGCTCGGCCAGGATGCGGATGGGCTCGCCGTTGGCGGCTGCGGCGGCATTGATCTTGTCGTCCACGTCGGTGATGTTGCGGGCGTAAATCACCTGCGGGTAANGCCGCGACAGTAGGCGGTAGAGCACGTCGAAAACGACTACCGGGCGCGCGTTGCCAATGTGCACGTAGTTGTAGACGGTGGGGCCGCAGACGTACATCGTGACGCGCTGAGGGTCGGCCGGCATGAATACATCTTTCTGCCGAGTGAGCGTGTTGTGCAGACGGATGCTCATTTCATCCGCCCTTCGGCAACCAGCGCTTCGCGGCGCTCGCCGTCGAGCACGCCGCAGAACATGGCGAAGGCCTTTTCGATCAACAACTGGTCGAGACCGCGTACGATGAAGACGAGGCGGCTCTTCCGGTCGTTATAGGGCGCTTCGGTCGGCCAGTCGTCGAGCNTGGCGTAGGGGTAGTTGGTGTGCTGGACGCACTGGACGACGCGCGGCTTGTCGTCGCCGATCACATTGAGCAGGCCCTTGATGCGCAGGATGCGATCGCCCATGCCCTGCAGCAGCAGGCTCACCGCGTCGACGAAACAGACCCATAGCAGGGGCTGGTCGAAAGTCAGCGCGAAGCTGTAAACCTCGGCATCGTGGCGGTCCACATCGTGATGATGGTGATGATGGCCATGCGCCTTNNGTCGTTCCTCNCGGACTTTTTCCTCGGCCAGCCAGCCGGCGACATCGGGCGTCTTGCTGCCCGGATCATAGAGGCCGCAGCCGGTAAGCGAAGCCAGCGCGACTTCGCCGCGGCGCACGAAAATCTGCGGCGCGGCCGGGTTGATCCGGCGCAAGGTCTGGCTGATCGCCTCGATGGCGGGGCCATCGGCCAGATCGCACTTGCTGAGCAGCAAGCGGTCGGCCATTGCCACCTGCTTGACNGCCTCGGGGTGCTGCGCCAGTTGCCNGGCCGCATGCGTCGCATCAACCACGGTCACCACACCATCAATACGGAAGCGCTCGGCAATGAAGAAATCCTCCATCAGCGTGGAGATCACCGGCGCCGGGTCGGCCAGGCCGGTGGTCTCGATCACCACGCGGTTGACCGGCACGATCCTGCGCTGCAGGCTCTTCATGAATAACTCGGTCAGGCTGCGCGTCAGATCACCGCGTACCGTGCAGCAGATGCAGCCAGAGTCGAGCAGGATCAGGTCTTCATCGATCTTGGTGACCAGATGGTGGTCGACGGCAACACTGCCGAACTCGTTGATCAGCACCGCCGCTTTGGTCATTTCCGGCTGACCGAGCAGGTGATTGAGCAGCGTTGTCTTGCCGGCGCCNAGAAAACCGGTGAGCAGGGTGACTGGGATACGGCGGTCGGTGTCTGTTTCACTCATGGCTTGCTCGTTCACTNTGACTATTTGCCGCNTGCCCGAATCTGGCTGCGGATCGTGGAGAAATCGACACTGCCGTCCATTTCCTGGGAAAAGGCGGCGAAGTTGTAGCCCATGGGTGTTCGGCTGTAAGCCGCCAGCAGGCGCCGTCGTTCGATCTGCCGAGGATCAGCCATACTGGCGCTTTTTGGCCTCATGGCGCTCCTGCGCCTCCAGACACAGGCTGGCCGTTGGCCGGGCGAGCAGGCGGGCTATGCCGATCGGCTCGCCGCTTTCCTCGCACCAACCATAGCTGCGGTCCTCAATGCGGTGCAGTGCCTGGGCGATCTTCTTGAGCAGCCTTCTTTCGCGGTCACGCACCCGCAGTTCCAGCGTGTGTTCTTCCTCGGCGCTGGCCCGGTCGGTCGGGTCCGGGGCGGCTTCGGTTTCCTGCAGGTGCTGGGTTGTCGCATTGGCTGCGCTACGCAAGGCACTCTCCTCGGCCAGAAGGCGCTGNCTGAAGCTCGCCAACTGAGCTTCAGACATGTACTCGGATTCCGGTGCCGCCAGCAATTCGGCATCACTGAGCAGTTCGATCGTCTTGCTCACGACTCAGTCCTCCTCCACTTCATCGACCGACCATTGCGGAAACGGGTCTTCATACCGAACCCAGGCTTCGGGGCCAGCCACCAGCTCGGTGTCGCTCAGCAAACAGGCGTCGAAAGCGTGGCGTAGCGCCGATTCATCCATCTCGATACCGATCATGACCAATTCCTGCTGGGCATCGCCATAGGGCTCAAGCCAGCGATCCAGGATGATCCGGCGGCCTTCCTCATCCTGCGGCCAGTCCGTCTCGGGAACGGCAACCCACCACAGACCACCTACCTCGTGCCGGGTCACCGGGCCGGCTTGCGACCAGCTGCCGACCAGACCGGGGCGCGTAGCCAGCCAGAAATAACCTTTCGAACGAATGACGCCCGGCCATTCCTGGTTGATCCACTCATGGAAGCGCGCCGGATGGAACGGCCGGCGGGCGCGATAAACGAAACTGGAAATCCCGTACTCCGCGGTTTCCGGGATGTGCTCGCCGCGTAGTTCCTGCAGCCAGCCAGGGGCTTGTGCCGCCCGTTCGAAATCGAATCGGCCGGTGTTGAGAATGCGTTCGAGCGGCATCTGGCCGAAACAGGCTTGGACTATGTCGGCTCGCGGATTCAGTGTCCGCAGAATGGCTTCGAGGCGGGCAAGGTCCTCCGCTGGCAGGAGGTCGATCTTGTTGAGTACGATNACGTCACAGAATTCAACCTGCTCGACCAGCAGATTGACCACCGTACGCTCATCACCNTCACCCAGGCTCTCACCCCGGTCGGCGATGTAGTCCTGCGAGCTGTAGTCGTTCAGGAAGTTGAAGCCATCCACCACGGTGACCATGGTATCCAGCCGCGAGATGTCCGAAAGACTGGTGCCGTCCTCGTCGCGAAAGGTGAAGGTTTCGGCCACCGGCAGCGGCTCGGAGATGCCGGTCGATTCGATGAGCAGGTAATCGAAACGCTCCTCCTTGGCCAGTCGGGCAATTTCGATCAGCAGATCCTCGCGTAACGTGCAGCAAATGCAGCCGTTGCTCATCTCGACCATCTTCTCCTCGGCCCGAGACAACCTGGCGCCNCCTTCGGCGACCAGTCGGGCGTCGATATTGACCTCGGACATGTCATTGACGATGACGGCGACGCGCTGACCCTGGCGGTTATTCAGCACATGGTTGAGCAGCGTTGTCTTGCCGGCNCCGAGAAAGCCGGACAGGACAGTGACCGGGAGGCGGGAGTCTCTTGTTGGGCGTTGGAATGTCATTCCTGCTCTTGATTGGCGAGTAATCGAACGGGTGCGGATATCACTTCAACGCGCCCGTTCCTGACCGCGTTGTAGAAACAGCTGCTCCGCCCGGTATGGCAGGCGCCACCGAGCTGGTCGACAAGCAGCAGAATGGCGTCGCCATCGCAATCGAAGCGCGTTTCAATCACGCGTTGCCGGCAGCCCGATGTTTCCCCTTTGCGCCACATGCACCGGCGTGAACGTGACCAGTAGCAGGCAAGGCCGGTGGCCAGGGTCTCTTCAATCGCGGCACGATTCATCCACGCCAGCATCAGCATCTCCCGAGTGTCAAATTGCTGTGCGATGGCCGCGACCAGCCCTTGCTGATCGAATGCCAATTCGTCCAGCACTTCGGAAAGAGGTAAGCTTGCGCCGATGGGNGCGCCTTCAAGTCGGGTTAACATAGCGTCTTCTGGATATCAGAAATGCAATGTTATAACATTGCATGTTNACTACCAAGACCAACCTGATGAACCCATCGCTTCCTGACGATCAATGTCCGCAATTCACTACTGGNACTACGGAAGCCCTTGACCGGGCCGAAGCCGCATGCCGGGCACGCGGCGCCAGCCTGACTGCGATCCGCCGTGAGGTGCTGGAACTCCTTTACCGCAGCCCCACCGGCGTCAAGGCCTATGATCTACTCGCCCGGATCAAGGAAGCTCGGCCCGGCGCTTCACCGCCGACGGTCTATCGCGCTCTGGATTTCTTGATCGAACAGTGCCTGGTGCACAAGATCGAGCGCATGAACCTCTTCGTTGCTTGCAGACAGGCGTCGCATCAAATCCCCAGTCTGTTTCTGGTCTGCCCAAAATGCAGTGGGGTCACGGAACTACAGGAGCAGTCGGTGATGAGTGCGCTGTCGACCAGTCTTGCCGAGGCCGGGCATCGCCTGGAGAGTCCTGAAGTGGAAATCAGCGCGCTTTGCCCGAAATGTGTCGGCGCAGCTAGCGCTCAGTGCGCCGACGGCGAAGGCGGCGCCTTGGGCTGACTGACCAGTTCGCGAACCCAGGGAAGGCGACGACGCGCATCACAGTACCTGACTCACCAAGCAGGCGGCGCGGGTACGGGTGAGACGTTTGAGTAGGCGCTGGACCGGGACCGCGGGTAGGTGTCGGTGGCATCCTGTGCGCTGGAATGCTCAAGCCGGCGCGTGTGCACCAGGATGCTTCCCAGCTCGGCCTGGTGCTGCTCCAGCAGCCTGCCCTGCGGATCTAGGATCAACAGCCCGTTCTCGAGGTCCAGGGGCCAAACACGCGGATTGAGGTTGCTGCCGGTTGTTGCGTCTGCCTCTCCGAGAAAGCCGAAACGGGCGAACATCCCGCGTACGGAGTGGAATTGAGAGCGACTGGGTCCTTGATTCTACTTTGTCAGATTCCCTTTCACCTTTTCGTGATTTCGTGAGCTGCATTTGCCGAGAAGGGCGAGTTGATGGCCGAGTATCAGGTCNGCCGCTGGCGGGCGTGGCACCATCACATGGCCCNGGTCATGATCGCGACCATGTTCCTGGACAAGGAGCGCATGGCCCATCGCGAGACGGCCGAACTTCTCTCCTGNCGCGACTTGGTGGAGATCATGCGTCATCGACAGGCATCGACGGCGGCGCCAAGCCATGGGATCCGCCCATCGAACGCGATNTGACCAAGTCAAATTGGTNGGGCTNCGCNGAACATGGGGCTGCCCCGTCGATCGAAGGCCCTCAGCTCCTCCCGCCAGCGGCAATCCGCTTTTTTCACCAGGCTAGGGCGTGTCGGTCGAACGTCTGCCGGTTTGCCGATCGAGTGCTATTGCCAGAGCAGCAGTTGTGCGTGCAGTTCGATCGCCGTTCGGTGCTCGTTTTCCGTCGATGGACCCAAGGCTCCGGAATGCGGCACGCACCGTCCTGATATGCCCCGTTATGGTGCGCGAAGCCGGGGAAACCCGGTTGACCTGGGATNCTTCCAGCCTGCCTGACGCAACCGGCAGTTCCGCTTCAGCATCTTGGCGTCCAGCCGCCGGGTTACTGTGAAACAACGAAAAAATGCATGTAAACAGAACACTGAATCGGCAAGCGACGCGCGCCGGCCANATCGCCNGTTGGAGTGAAAGTCGTTTCACTATTCGAAGTGACGCGACTCAGGTAGCGCAATGACCGATGGGCCGAGCCAGCTGTCAGGAAAAACCGCACGGTTGAGCAGTGGNTTCTGGAGCCAAANGGGCAATTGTGGCTCGCTATTTGCTTTGATCCGAGAGAGACACGCTGTGCTGGCGTGGCAGTTTCGGAATNGTGGCGGCGCAGGATCGTCCGCCGCTTGTCAGGATTGNGAAGTCAAGGATTCTTGGAGAACAGTATGGACATCGTCAGTCATTTTGCCGCCCGCTTTGACCGCACCCGCGAAGAGGAACTCTCCCTGGAGGACTACCTGGCAGCGTGCAAACGGGATCCGCTGAGCTATGCCACCGCCGCCGAACGCATGCTGCGCGCAATCGGTGAGCCGCAGACGGTAGACACCCGCAACGACCCGCGCCTGTCACGCCTGTTCGCCAACAAGGTGATCAAGATCTATCCCGCCTTCGCCGAGTTCTACGGCCTCGAAGACGCGATCGAGCAGGTGGTCAGCTATTTCCGCCACGCGGCNCAGGGGCTGGAAGAGAAGAAGCAGATCCTCTACCTGCTCGGCCCGGTCGGCGGCGGCAAGAGCTCGATCGCCGAGCGGCTGAAGTCGCTGATGCAGGAGGTGCCCTTCTATTCGATCAAGGGTTCGCCGGTGAACGAATCCCCGCTCGGCCTGTTCGATCCAGGCGAAGACGGCGCCATACTCGAGAAGGAATACGGCATCCCGGGCCGCTACCTCAACCGCATCCTGTCGCCGTGGGCGGTAAAACGGCTGGAAGAGTTCGGCGGCGACATCCGCCGGTTCAGGGTGGTCAAGCGCTATCCCAGCGTGCTCAAGCAGATCGGCATCGCCAAGACCGAACCGGGCGACGAAAACAACCAGGACATCTCGAGTCTGGTCGGCAAAGTTGACATCCGCAAGCTCGAAACCTATGCCCAGGACGATCCTGATGCCTACAGCTTCTCCGGTGGGCTGTGCCTGGCTAACCAGGGCCTGCTCGAATTCGTCGAAATGTTCAAGGCGCCGATCAAGGTGCTGCACCCACTGCTGACCGCGACGCAGGAAGGCAATTTCAAGGGGACGGAAGGTTTCGGCGCGATCCCGTTCGACGGCGTCGTGCTCGCACACTCCAACGAAAGCGAGTGGAAAGCCTTCCGCAACAACAAGAACAACGAGGCCTTCCTGGACCGCATCTACATCGTCAAGGTGCCCTATTGCCTGCGCGTCTCCGAAGAGGTGAAGATCTACGAGAAGCTGCTGCGCGGCTCCTCGCTGGCCGAAGCGGTCTGCGCNCCGGGCACCCTGCGGATCATGGCGCAGTTCGCAACGCTCACGCGCCTGAAGGAGCCGGAAAACTCNAGCCTGTATTCGAAGATGCTGGTATACGACGGCGAAAACCTCAAGGACACCGACCCGCGCGCCAAGAGCTATCAGGAGTACCGCGACTACGCCGGCGTCGATGAAGGCATGAGCGGCATCTCGACGCGCTTCGCTTTCAAGATCCTCAGCAAGGTGTTCAACTTCGACTCGACCGAGGTCGCCGCCAACCCGGTGCACCTGATGTACGTGCTCGAACAGCAGATCGAGCGCGAGCAGTTCCCNGCCGAAACCGAGGCGAAGTACCTGGCGTTCATCAAGGAACATCTCTCGGTNCGTTACGCCGAGTTCATCGGCAAGGAAATCCAGACCGCCTATCTGGAGAGCTACAGCGAGTACGGCCAGAACATCTTCGACCGTTACGTCACCTATGCCGACTACTGGATCCAGGACCAGGAGTATCGCGACACCGACACCGGCGAGGTCTTTGACCGCGCCTCGCTGAACGCCGAACTCGAAAAGATCGAAAAGCCGGCGGGTATCGCCAACCCGAAGGATTTCCGCAACGAGATCGTCAATTTCGTGCTGCGCGCACGCGCCAACAACCAGGGCAAGAACCCGCTGTGGACCAGTTANGAAAAACTGCGCACGGTGATCGAGAAGAAGATGTTCTCCAACACNGAAGAACTGCTTCCGGTGATCAGCTTCAACGCCAAGGCCAGCGCCGACGACGTCAAGAAGCACGAAGATTTTGTCAATCGCATGGTCAACAAGGGCTACACATCCAAGCAGGTGCGCCTCCTGTGCGANTGGTATCTGCGGGTTCGCAAGAATTCGTGACCCGGCGTCGCTGACGATCCAGAGGATATCCACCAGTGCAACAGATCATCGATCGCAGGCTGGCCGGCAAGAACAAGTCGATCGGCAACCGCGAGCGCTTCCTGCGCCGCCACAAGGAGCAGATCCGCGAGGCCGTGAAGCGCGCGGTCGCCGGGCGTGGGATCCGCGAGATCGCCCAGGGCGAGGACATCCGGATACCTCGCCGCGACATCAGCGAGCCGGTGTTCGGCCACGGCCAGGGCGGGCGGCGCGAAATGGTGCACCCGGGTAACAAGGACTTCGTGCGCGGAGACCGCATCG
>Ga0056911_1000759_pt1 | contig 14662 bp, 21 predicted proteins | sample EBPBio132013_DNA_FD_55022 | JGI IMG/M metagenome (GOLD analysis project Ga0056911, IMG submission 55022) | Wastewater treatment Type I Accumulibacter community from EBPR Bioreactor in Madison, WI, USA - Reactor 2_5/13/2013_ DNA | ecosystem: Engineered > Bioreactor > EBPR > Anaerobic-Aerobic >... | reverse complement strand
ACCCAGGCGACGGCACAGGTGGGCGCCCTCCGATTGACGCTTTGCTGCACAGAAGCACTGACTGCCCCCTATCGGGCGGCGCTCCGAAATGACCGCTTCTGGCCGATTTTACGCATTCAGGCTCGCGCCTGAAAGTGGCCGCACGGAACCCTCGACGAGCAACGATGCGGCCTGAACTTGGAGCGCTAAATTTCAGTTTGCTCGGAGATCTCCAGCGCGTCATCTACGTCGATTCCGAGGTATCGAATCGTGCTTTCCAGCTTTAGGTGGCCTAGCAAGATCTGCACGGCCCGCAGATTCTTCGTCCGTTTGTAGATCAGGGTCGCCTTGGTGCGTCGCATGGTGTGTGTGCCATAGACCGTCGGATCGAGGCCGATGGAGGCAACCCAGCGATGGACGATGCGGGCATACTGACGCGTGGAGAGATGAGGTGACGTGGAGAGGCGGCTCGGAAACAGGTATTGCTCCGGCCTCAATTTCCCCCTCTCCACCCACGCGGTGACGGCGACCCTCGTCGGTTCGGTCAGCTCGAACTGGACTGGCCGTTGGGTCTTTCGCTGCACAACCATCGCCCGCGTCAAAACTTGGCCGCCATGCGCAATATCGCGGACGCGCAGGTTCACGAGATCGCAGCCGCGCAGCTTGCTGTCGATCGCCAGGTTGAACATCGCCAGGTCTCGAATGAGACGCGCGTTCTGAAGCTGAATTCGGATCGCCCAGATCTCCTTCGGCTTGAGTGGGGGCTTCGGCCCGATCAGCTTGCCTTTGTTCCAGGGTTCCCGACTGTGAGTGGCTTCCATTTCAGACTCCTTCGTAGTTGATGGAAGTCTGATTGTTCTGCCGGGGATGCAAATTTCCCAGTGATGGGCTTGAAGAGTGGTGCCGCTATTGGTACCATTTATCCATGGCATCTATCCAGAAAATTATCGATCAAATGAGGCGCGAGCCGGCGAACGTCCGGTTCGGAGATCTCATGAAGGTTTGCGAGGAGCACTTCGGGAAGCCGCGCCAATCGGGTACGAGTCATGCGATCTTCAAAACGCCTTGGGTGGGCGATCCCCGGATCAACATCCAGGACGACAAAGGCAAGGCGAAGGGGTATCAGGTTCGGCAGGTGCTAACGGCAATTGACAAGTTGGAGGAGATGCGCAATGAACGTTGATCATTACACCTACCGTGTCACCTGGTCGCCCGAGGACGGCGAGCACGTTGCCCTGTGCGCTGAATTCCCGTCGCTGTCGTGGCTCGCAGCGACGCCAGAGGCAGCGTTAGAGGGGATCCGTCAGGTGGTATCCGATATCGTCGCCGACATGACAACGGCTGGCGAGACCGCTCCTGTAGCTCTGGCGGAAAAACACTACAGCGGTGAGTTCCGTGTCCGAATTCCGCCAGAAGTCCATCGCTCATTGGCCATGCAGGCGGCTGAGCAAGGCGTGAGCCTGAACAGGCTGGCCAGTGCAAAGCTGGCTGGCTGACGGCTGCGACGTTCGCTAACGATCTGGCTACACCTTCCGCCAGGTGGTGGTGGGCTGCTTTCCGCGCGGATGCTGGAGGAGTCCTATCGGCCATCAACGGACCTGGCGCCTGAAAAAAAATCAGCCGGCGCGAACGGCAGGTAACTGATCTCGAACCGGCCGTCCGGTTGCCTGCGGACTCGGGCAGGTCGTCGGCCAGAGCGGCCGTTGGCGGCACATGGCGCGGACGGCCGGTATGGATTATTTACCGGACGCATGGGAAGAAATCCGGCCGAACGGCTGCTTCGATGTTGTCGCTACACCTGGATCCGACCCCAACCTGCCTGATGACGTTTGCAAGTGCCCTGGCGGCTTACTCATCATAGAGCGGCCGGCCGCAGAGACCTGTTGTCGGCTGAGACCAAGAGACACGTTGACCAGCGCGTGTCGCGCAGGGTCACCAGCCCCGCTGTCGATCGCGGGCGTTGGCGTTGGCGTTGGCGAAACAAGCCTGCCAGCCCACCGCTTTGCCGGCGGGTAGTGGCACTTGGCAGGCGGTGAATAATGCTCAGATCAGAGACCTCGACCACCACCAGGCCCCATTCCACCGCCGCCTGGACCCATGCCGCCGCCCCCTGGACCCATGCCGCCACCTCTGGCCGGAGGTTCGTCAGGTAGGGTCACACCACGCGCCTTGGCACGCTCCTGCATCTGCTCGTGATGTTCCTTGCGGAGCTGATCTCGTTCCTCCGTCGTCTTCGTGGCCCGCATTTTGGAGCGATACGCCATCTGCTCTTCTTGCGTCATGAGTTGGCTGCCATAGACCTGCTCCTGCTTCGGTACTTGCGCCTTTTCCTTGGACGGTTGCGGATCGGCAGCCAATGCGTACCCAGCAGACAGTGACAAAGCGCTTACCAAGGCAGATAGAACCAACGTTCTCCGTTTCATGATTCACTCCTGTGTTGGGTTGTCTGGAGCGGATGAGAGCGTAACCACCGCAACCCTGTTCAGTGGTCGTGCCTGATCTTGCAAGATGACAAGTGCGGAGATGGTTCGCTTCCCGCTGACGCGAGACACCCTTCCCGATGGGCCTTCAACTCGCCGCCAACACAAGCCTGCACTTATGCCCCGCTTACCTTGGTGATGCCTTCGTTCAGGCCCTGTTCACCTGCGATCAGTAATATCACTGTAACCGACATGGAGAAGGAATCAAGGTGTTTCCGATGACTAGCCGCATGGGCAGCGTGACCACCATCCGGGTGATGGTTTCCGCTTGTTCTCCGAGAGCATAGCAAGATGACTTCACTCCACTTGCTCCTCTGGATCGTGTCGGGAATCGTGCTGCAGGTGGCCATCTATCTGGGTATCGGCTTCTACCGTCACTGGTACGAGTATCAGGCCTTGCGCAGCCGCGCGGTGGAGTTCAACCTGCCTGTCAAGGCCCCTTTGGCGACGGCAGACGATGCGTTGGCGACAGCTTCCTGGCCAGGGTTCCGGACGTTGCGGGTTGAACGCAAGGTCGTCGAGGATATCGCGGAGTCGGTTTGCTCTTTTTACCTCATGCCGGAAGATGGGCAGGTGCTGCCGCCGTTTCTGCCTGGACAGTTTCTGACCTTCCGCCTCGATGTGCCGACGACGACGGGGGGGACCGAACAGATCACCCGCTGCTATTCGCTGTCCGACGCACCTCGCCCCGACAGCTACCGCGTCTCGATCAAACGGGTATTGCCGCCAGAGGGCAGCCAACTTCCAGCAGGGCGCTCCTCCAGTTTCTTCCACGATCAGGTGGCTGTCGGCAGCCTCCTCCAGGTGCGCGCGCCCGCTGGACACTTTCATATCGATCGCAGCGACGCACCGGTAGTTCTGATCGGTGGTGGCATCGGCATCACACCGATGCTGAGCATGTTGAACTGGTGCCTCGCCGAACAAACCGGGCGCGAGGTCTGGCTCTTCTACGGTGTGCGTGACGGCAGCGAGTTGGTGATGCGAGCCCATCTCGAGGCTTTGGCGGCGGCACATCCGAATTTCCACTTGCGTTTTTGCTTCAGCAAGCCGCAGCGGCAAGAAGTCGCCGGGCACGATTATCATCACCGGGGCCGCGTCAATCTCTCGCTGTTGCGCATGGAGTTGGCCCTCAAGCCCTACCACTTCTACATCTGCGGCCCCGCCCCGTTGATGGAAAGCCTTGTCCCTGCGCTCGACGATTGGGGCGTACCAGACGCCCATATCCACTTCGAGGCCTTTGGCCCCGCGTCGGTCGTCCGCAAGCAAGCCGCAACAAGCACGTCCACGACGCCACCCGCGACGGACGATGCCGATGTCGTCGTGACCTTCGCGCGCTCTGGCAAGCAGTTGCCGTGGCAAGCCACTGCCGGAAATTTGCTCGCATTCGCCGAGGCCAACGGTATTGCGGTCGATTCCGGTTGCCGGGCCGGCGGCTGCGGTACCTGTCAAACGACGATCCGTACGGGTGAGGTGGCTTACCGGCAACCGCCAGATTTCGATCCTGAACCGGGCACCTGCCTGCTCTGTGTCTGCGCGCCCAAGAGCAGCGTTACGCTGGAGGTATAGGTAATGAGCTCACTCTGGCGTCAGCACGTCCTCCCCTTCTCCTTGTTGGTAGGTCTGCTCGCTGCAGCTACCCTGGCAGGCGACTACTTGCTCCATCGACTGAATCTGGTTTGGGTAGGCCGCTACATGGGCATTCCGGGGACGATCCTGATCATTGGCTCGCTGGTCTATTCGCTGCGCAAGCGAAAATACATCACGACGGGAAACACAAAGTCCCTGCTTACCCTGCACGAGATCGGCACCTGGCTCGGCTCGCTGATGGTGTTGATCCATGCCGGTATTCATTTCAACGCCATCCTGCCCTGGCTGGCGACAGTGGCGATGGGCGTGAATGTGATCAGCGGCATGGTCGGCAAGCTGTTGCTGGATCGCTCACGCCGCCATGTGCAGGGTCAGCGCGACCGCTTCCAACTTCGCGGTCTGTCGCGGTCTGAAGCGGAACAGGCCGTGTTCTGGGATGCCGTTGCACTCGACGCAATGACCCAGTGGCGGAAGGTGCACATCCCGATATTCATCGTCTTTGCCACCTTGGCGCTGGGCCACATCATCAGCATTTTCCTGTTCTGGGGCTGGATATGAGCCGTATCGTCAAGATCATTCTGGCGGCCAATCTGATCGCGTTGGCGATTCTGGCTTTCGTCTATCCGCAGTTGATGGTCGCACCAGGCAAGCTGATTCCCGGTCACAAGCAACTGGAAGCCGATTGCTTTGCCTGTCACACGCCCCTCCTGGGAGCCAGCTCCGAGCTGTGTATCAGCTGTCACAAACCGGCTGATATCGGTCGCCTGACAACCGTCGGCTTGCCGATCACCAAGCCGCTCACCACGACCCCCTTCCACCAGAAACTCGCCACTCAGGACTGCGTCGCTTGCCATAGTGATCATGCGGGAGTGAAACGTTTCCGGCAGCAAGGGCGTTTCAACCATGCCTTGCTGAAGAAGGACACGCTCCAGCAGTGCCAAGCTTGCCACAAGGCACCTGCCGACTCTCTGCACCAACAGATCAGCGGCAACTGTAGCCAGTGCCACAAGCAGGAGAAGTGGCTACCGGCAAGCTTCGATCACAGCAAGTACTTTGTCCTGGACCGCGACCACAACGCGCGCTGCGTGACCTGCCATCTGGGCAATGACTACAGTCGCTACACCTGCTACGGTTGCCACGAACACTCGCTGGCCAAGATCCGTCGCAAGCATATCGAGGAAGGCATTCGGGACTTCGACAATTGCGTCGAGTGTCATCGAAGCGCCGACGAGCATGACATCAGAGGCCGTGGCGGTGAACGAGACGGCAAGAAGGATGGGAAACGCGGTCGCAAGGAACACGATGACGATGACTGATCTGGTCGTTCCTGTGCCCTCCAGGTACGAGCGCTTATCGGCCTGCTGGCCAACATCATCGTGAAGGAACCCGAGTAATGGAAAGCGCTGCCACACTTCCCCCGTCGCTGACACGCTACGCCTGGCTGTCCATCGCGGCGGCTATTGCCACCATTCTGCTGAAAGGCTTGGCGTGGTGGTTGACCGGTTCGGTCGGGCTATTGTCTGATGCCATGGAGTCATTCGTGAACCTCGCAGGGGCGTTGATGGCGCTCTGGATGCTGACTCTGGCGGCGCGTCCCGCTGACGACAATCACACCTACGGCTACAGCAAGGCTGAATATTTTTCCAGCGCTTTTGAGGGTTGCCTGATCCTGTTGGCGGCCATCAGCATCGGCTATACGGCCATCGTTCGCCTGATGAATCCCCAGTCGCTCGAAGATGTGGGGATCGGGTTACTAGTTTCTGTGGTCGCCTCCGTGATCAATCTGGCGACCGCGAGAATCTTGATGACCGTGGGCCGAGAGCATAATTCGATCACCCTGGAAGCCGATGCGCATCACCTGATGACCGATGTGTGGACCTCGGTGGGGGTCATCGCCGGCGTCGGCCTGGTCTGGCTGACCGGCTGGCTTTGGCTCGATCCGGTCATCGCCCTGCTGGTTGCGGTGAACATCGTCTGGACCGGTTTGCAACTGATGCGGCGTTCGGCCGCCGGCCTGATGGACGTCTCGCTACCGATGGAAAAACTTGAGCAGATTGAAACGCTGTTGGCGGGGTATCGCGACCAGGGGCTGGATTTCCACGCCTTACGCACCCGTCAGTCAGGCAGTCGGACCTTCGTCGTCTTGCACGTGCTGGTCCCGGGGAACTGGACGGTATACGAAGGCCACACCTGGGCGGAGCGCATCGAGGTTGAGATCCATCATTTGTTGCCACGTGCTCACGTCACGACCCATTTGGAACCCTTGGAAGACCCCGTGTCAATGATTGATCAAGAGCTTGATCGTCCGAGGTTCTGACCAGGCCAGGGCCAGCGGTTGGTAACGAGAAGCGGCTCGTTACTGATCAGTAATCCGCCGTTCGAGCGGCCTGGTTTTTTGGTGACACGATGTCTCTTCCTGGCCGGCTGCCGACCGCGGCCATCCTACGCCCACTGGCTGCGCCCCTTTAGCGTGCGATTTTTCCGTTGCGTGAGCTGACCCCATGTAAGGCTGCTAGCGAGGACGCCGCGTACCCATCAGGCGCCGGATATAGTCGGCAACGACCAATAACTGGCGCCGATCCAGCCGCGCAATGATGTTGCGGATCATGGGCGCCATGATTCGGGTGGCGCCGGCTACCCCGAGATTGGCCGACTGCTGTACGACGAAGCCGACCTTGGCCAGCAGGAGTGGCTTGAGAAAGCAGTAGTCCATGCCGCTGTTGGTCACTTCCACTACCAGATCGCCTAGCGCAGCGCGGTGCACCGTCGGGTCTTCGGCATGCTCGAGCGTATCCAGAAGCTGCACGGTCCTGGCGTGCAGATCCTCGGGATAGGAGATATGCAGGGAGTGTGGCTGAGCAGCGCGGGGCATCAAATTCTCCTTAGACCATCGCCGATCCCGCAGGCCAGGGTCAGCCGCGGCTGGCCGACGACCACTCGCGCCGACCTGGCCCATTCCGTAGTCGTCAGGTAATTGATTCCGGCATCCGCGCCGAGGGCTTGCGCGCGTGTCAGCTTCGCATCGCTCGACGAAATGATCGTCACGTGTGCGCCGAGCAGCTTCGCGAACTGCAGTGCAAACAGCGCCACACCGCCGGTTCCCTGCACCAGTACGCGCGATCCGGGGCCGAGCGTGTCGTAGGTGACGACCGCGCTCCACGCCGTAAGCGCCGCCCAGGGCAGCGTCGCCGCCTGCTCGTCGGCGAGATGAGCGGGCACCTTGACGACGCCGCTTTCCGGTAGGCAGACGAGATCGGCCATCATCCCGTCGGCCGGCCCGCCAAGCGTCTGTGTCAGACGCTCGAGGTCGGGGCGCCGGCCAGCCAGCCCTGGTAGAAGCAGGGGCATGCCCGATTGCCGACGCGCACCCGGCTCACCCCCGCACCGACCTCGACGACTTCGCCGACACCGTCGGAAATCGGAATCAGCGGCAGTGTTCCCGGTAAACGACCCGTAGCCGCGATTCGGTACGACCAGGTCGCGGTAGTTCAACGAAGCCGCCTTTATCCGCAGCAACACCTGCCCCGGCCCGGGCTGCGGATCGCGCCGACTGGCCAACTGCAGGTGGTCCATGCCCCAATCGTCCTGAATTTGGAAAACTCTCATCGCGCGCGCTCCTGGCGAGGTTGAAGGCGCCCACGCGGTCGCTTGGTGCTCGCCGTTCAAGTCATCATCGTAGGCGCCGCCAGCGCCTCGTTCGGCCTGATCGCCATCGGTTGTTCCTGCAACATGAAGACAGACGCTATTTTGTCAGTAGGGACTTGAAAAGCGCGAGCGCTGCCATAAACTGACCATTGAAGCGACGCGGCCCTGATCCGCCCACGGAGGTCATCGAAGACACCTACGCCGTCGCGCTGGATATACCGGAGGATACGCATATGCAGCCGCGGCACTCCTCTTTTCAAGCACTTCAAACGCGCCAGACATGGAGGTCAACCGTGAGGATGGAATCCATAAAGGAGGGCGTCGGCTCTCTGTGGCAGAACTTGGCCGAAGGCTGGCGACATCTCACCCGCTCTGCCTCCGGAGCCCTTACCCACTTCATCTCAGGGGAGAATACAAGCTTGCCGGCACAGACCGAGGTCGATGACGCCTACTACTTGCCAACTCGTGGCTGGGCGATGCTGGGGAGCAATATGTTCGAGGACGACAAACGCTTGGTGGTACGTCTGGAAGTGCCAGGCATGGACAAGCAGGCGATGAAGGTCGAAATTCGGGACGACGTTCTGGTCGTTTCCGGCGAGAAGCACTTCGAGCGGGAAACGACCGAAGGCCGCTATCGAATGCTGCAGTGTGCCTATGGCAGTTTCCGCCGCGTCGTGCCCCTGCCGGTTCGAGTACTGGCTGACGCCTCGAAAGCGACCTACGAAGGGGGCGTCCTGAGGATCGAGTTGATCAAAGCGGAGCCCGGCACCGCGAAAGTTCACACCATCAAAGTCGCCTGAGCGAGGCCGCAACGGTAGGGCATTTACCGGGAGGGCTCACCGGACAGATGTCTTGATGAGTCCCGCCCGCTTGATCCGTCGCTGGCGATAGCTATCGCGTTCAACGCCTACGTGATGGTCAGTTTCCGAGTCGTGGAAACGGTCTTCTTGGGCAACGACAACTCGAGAACACCGTCCTTGTAGTGCGCTTCCGACTTGCTCTCGTCGACATCCTGTCCCAATGCAAATGAACGCGACACCTTGCCGTAATAGCGTTCGCTGCGCAGCACTTTGGTGCCCTCTTTGACCTCTTTTTCTTTCTTGGTTTCGGCGCTGATCGACACCTGGCCGCCGTCAATGACGACGTGAATATCCTCCTTTTTCACACCCGGTATTTCGGCATGCACGGTGTAAGCCTTGTCGTCTTCCTTGACATCGAGCTTGATCTGGATGTCCTGTGGTCCGCCAGCGCGAACCGGACGCATCCAGAAGCCGCGAAAGAGATCGTCGAAGGTGTCGTCAGAGTCAAAGCGAGTGATGTTGGCCATTTCCTTCTCCCTGAAGAACCGGGGGTTCCCGGCACCACTTTATCCTATACGTTGCAATGGTTATTGCAAGGAAAGAGCCCCAGATCGAACTGGCAGGCAAGGCTGAAAACACCAGCTTCAGGCAATTGGTGGCGGCCGCTTTCAGCTTCGAGCAGTCATCCGAAACGGCTACACACGGACAGCAACTCGGCCTTAGCCGACACCGACGACATCGAGAATGACGGTCGGCAAGCGTCGGCTCCAGGTCGGACAGCGGTCATCCATCTACCTGCACGACTGACTCAGTCGCGGTAGACCGTGCACCAACCGTTAGATCAACTTGACCGCCACGCTGCGGCTGTGCTGCTGCGTTCGAGGGCTGTGTATATAGAGCATCCTGTCCCAGCTAGCCCGACCAGGCTGGACCACGGTTACCTTGTAGAGCGTTACAAGTGCAGCACCTGGGGCGGTCACATAGGCGCCTATAGGGGAAATCCCCGCCACATTCGCAATAATCTGGCCAGTTGTTGAGACTATCGTGAGGCTTGATGGATCGGAGTTCGTTAAACTGAGGGCGCCATCCGTTGTGCCAACCGCACCAGAAATAACTGCGACAGTGATTTCTACGCGATCTGCCATTTCCATCCCCTGATCTGCATAAACCCAAGAACAACAATCATGACCACTCCACATATTTGTAGAATACGCCAGGCACTCAAGTTGCGCGCTCTGTGCCGATTAAATTTTTCTTCATTACCGCGATACTTAAACGCGATGTAAATCGCAAAACAAATCAGGCTTGCCGCAACACCAATACCCACATAGGTAAGATATTCAGTCATGAGGCCCTCTAGGAAAGACATAATCGGAGTAATGTGTATAGAATACATTGGGCATCTCGACTCCGGTGCTTCTGAGCTCGAATGTCGTCGGCGTCATCGAGGCATGAGGCCCAATTTTCATACGCACTTCGCCATCCCACTCGGCACCTTTGCGCTTCAGGCGCAAGCTACTCGTTGTTTTGTTAGTTGTATCTTGGCGAATCAGGTTGAGAAGGATCTTCTTCAAGATCGACAGAACCTGTGGATCGTTGTGGTGCCAGATGGTGTTGGCATCCTCGCCGAAGGTGGCGTCAAGCAGCTCATCCGGTGTCAGTTCCAACATTGCAACAGGTTCCTTCGCTCATGTTTCGAGAAGCCAAAGAAGTCGGCTGTAGCCGCTCTGGAAGGCGGCCTTCCTCTGGAGAAACACTTGCCGACGACATTCATCGCATATGGAACATTGACCGCGGTTGTTACTCAAATCGCCCGAATCGCCATCACGGGTGCTTTCGCCGCCTGTGGATCCTTGTGGTTACTCTCCACCAAGCCGCACGCCCCTTAACCGCCAGCCCGCTCCCGACTCACACCATGAGGAGCATCCGAGAAGCGAGCCTGTGCTTACGCACTTCGCATGCGACCACCAAATCCTAATCGACGAAAGAGCGAAGGATATTGATTATCGTCAACTTCTTACCCGTTCCACACGAAACGACCTAAACCCCGCCAAGCGCGACTAGGTTTTCGGCTTCGATATCCCCGGAAATTTTTACCAACGTCACAAATGACGTCACTGCGCCGATTCCTGCAACGTTTCCTGCGCCGATCTTACTCGTAAGTGGAATCACCGANGTAACAACCGCGCCATACNATTNTGCGACTCCGCCGACCACCTCAANGGGCTCACCGGAAAACGCNGCTTGTTGCATCTGGTAATAGCTCGTAGCCGCTGCAGGCCCTGACGTAACTACAAAGGCGAACGTATCCATTTTTCTTTNAGGCGCCCTATGAAATAATTCGTTGAAGAACCATCAATGTGATACCGAATAGCAGCGCCAGATGAAGAACTGACAATATCCAGCCAGCTATTGGCTTACCCACCCGGAGAGTACGAAGCATCTGAAAGAATGACCTATCACCATCACTCGGTTTCGTGAAGTATTCTCGATAGACCACAACTAAAAATAGCTCAGCAACAACGCCAGCAGCAAAGAACAGAAAGAGAATTTGTAATGTGTCCATTTTTTAGGCTCTAGGTCGTTTCGTGTGGAGCAGGCCGGTGGCCACCGCCGCCAGCCGAGGTGTGCCGCAAACGCGAGCAGCGGTATTGCCGGCGTTGAGGGCGCGGTCACGGACGGGCGAAGCCCGGCGAAGCGCAGCCTTGATGGCGTCAGAAACGCCCATATGCTCAATGGCTTGGGGCTGGTTGCAGCTTTTCGCGGCCAGTGCCAGAGCCCGTCCGGCGGCCAGGACTTCACCGCCCTCGGGGGCGGGGCTAGGGGTGGGGGCGCCCGAAGGGCTTGGCAGAGGCATCCGCCTCGCCGGAGCCGGTTTCACACGAAACGACCTAAACCCCGCAATGTTGATAATCACTGATCGCAAGTTAAATTCTTACCTAAGGCTGCTTGATATTAGTGGATTTAGGGTAGAACCCTATGCTAAAGGCCATGGGTATCTCGGCAAGTTCGGCGACATTCTCTAGGCTTTCCACACGCACTCGATAGTCACCAGGCTTTAACCTAACATAGGAGATATGTTTGACGAACTTGTTCCCAGTCCATGACCTGAGCCTCGAAGTCTGAAGTTCCTGTTCAAAGAACAGCTTGTCACCCGACTCACGGATTTCAAGTATATTCACTCTCAGGGGAGTTGGCACTCCAGAATCACCGTTGATGAATTGACCATCATCGCCAACCAGCTTTCTCACTCGTTCTCGATCCTCTTGGTTGTCATCCTTAAAACCGAACTCAAGCCCTAATGAGTATTCTCTGTGATCCACCACCCGGAATTTGGCGTCAATCTTGTCACCAGACTTCTGCATATCAAAAGGCCATGTTAGTGGCGGAGTAGGCAATAATGACTCATCCACACAAGCCGAGAGGAACGCAACCATCCCAACCATCGAAATAGTTTGCCATTCTTTTGCCACAGATCCAACCAACGTGATCGCCATATCGACAATTGACGATAATCCGGATGCGTCTTGTCCATTCATGCGACTACGCTCCAAAAGTTGTCACCGTGGCGCACGCTCGAAAAGATGGCGGGCACAGGTAGCTAAGAAGCCAGATCGAGGTCTTCGATGTTGAGCTTCGATTGTCCGGCGTTGGCAGCCCCGCGCACCAGCCCGGCACCGCTTGCAGCTGCGTCTCCTGGGCGTGCGCACCGAGCCTGATGGTTGTTGCCAACAAGGGCATTTGCAGACTCGCGAGAGCTGATGTAATAGCGCCGCTCGAAGTGCGGTTTTTCGTCACCGACCTTGCGCAGGGGGTCGACCAGACGGATTGTCTTGCACTTGGGCCAATCGCTGACCTCAACGGTCCTTTTTGCGGGCGGGACCGAGGCGATTTGGCCGGCGATTCGACCACCGGACTTGTGGGCCTGGCGGTGGCAGTCGACGGCTTCCGACTGGTATTGATCAATGAAATCAGTCTGGATAGCTTCCAGCAGCGCCGCTTGCTTGCCTTTGACCGCAAGCAGGTAGCCTCACAACCCGGATCACCCACGCCATCCCATCCGTCCCAGCGATCCAGATAGCTTTCCGCGACCGATTGCAGGATGGCGTAATCCAGTAGTTGTTTGATCGAGGTCGTCATTTATTTGGCTCCTTGGAAACGGGCTTGTATTTGTCGGTGGTAACGAATTCACGCAAGAAGCGCTGGTTCAGGTCGGGAACGGGCTTGAGCACTTCTCGGACGAGATAGCGGTATTCCCATTCCTTGCCCTTGCACCACAGGGAGTTCCCCCACCAGATGCCAGACTTTGTGTCCTTGACCTTGCCACTGATCTTGAAGGCCCGCTTGACCGCCAGCACCTCGCTGGTATCGAGGTCGACGATCAGGTACTCACCCGCGCCGATCGAATACCGGCGGTCGTTTGCTCGCTTGATGCCGCGCCAGGTAAAGCCGTAGCGGGCGCGGCGTTGGCGGTGCTCCTCCCGGACGACCACGAAGGGGATGCGGTGCAGGTCGTACTCCTTGCTGTAAGCCTGAACCCCATTCCTGGAACCCTCTGGGGGATTGTCATTGCGTCCCCTGACGTAGCGGACCACAGCGCCCTCGTGCTCATAAGACGGTTGTTCCAGAAACTCGTACACGCCGATAGGAGGTTGAACGAGGCCTCTTGGGGCTTCCCAGCCCCGCGTATTCGTATCCCCGGCCCCGACCCCCGTTGGCTCCTCCATGCGGTAGCGGTCATAGTCGATCGGATTCCCGGAGATCATCTCCCGGGGGCGCAACTGGAACACGCCTTCAACATTTTCCACTCGCTTGAACACATAGTCCCCCGCCTCGTATTCGCAGAGGTGGCGGAAATAGGCCTCGTCCACCGAAGGTGCGCCGGGAATCAGCGCCACGATGCGCGCCCACCAGAACGGGAAATACGGGGCTTCCTGCGGCACGCTATCGGGCAGCTTCAGGCTGTGCGCGTAGTCATAGGCGGTTTTTTCCACCGGGTCGCTGGGAATATCCCAACCGCGGTTTTCGTAGAAGAAGCCGGGGATGTCGAAAAAGGCGTGGAAGAGAATCACGGCACCGATGGCGAGTGCGCTGCGCTTCCAGAAGCTTCTGGCGCTGGTGGAGGCTTTAGGGGGCGTTTCAAGCGGCGCAGTCATGCGCTGTCCTCCATCGTGCTTCAAGACCGGGGAATCCGGCTGAGCTGTTCGTGATTGTGCTGTTCGAAGCAGGCGTCTGGCAACTGCGTCGGGTGTCGGTGTTTCCACCCGCACCCCGTGCCGACGGCAGGGCTGGCCGCAGAGTCCGCCTCTATGGCGGCGATTAGCGCGTCGCCGCGCAATTGCAGTTCGGTTCTCGGTCGCGCTTCCGGAATCCCTGGGCTCTCATCGACGAGGGTCCAGCCGAGCGTGCTGTCGGTCGGTGCGCCGCCATTGGCCGCCATCGCTGCGTTAATGGCGCGGTAGGCTGTCAGGGCTTCGGTGGTGGTGAAATGACCTTCCAGATTGCTTACCGATGCGGCCTGCTCCCGCAGTTCCTGGAACCGCGCGACCACCAACGAAAACTTCTCGTAGGTGTCCTCCATCCAGCCTGCCGTCGCCGATCTTGCCGCTACCGGCACCGTTGAAGGTGACCACCTGCTCGCCGCCGCCGCGGTGGATGAGGTTGACGGTGGTGGCGAGGTGGCCACCGAGGCTGTAGCCGGTGACGGAGACGTTCTTGCCCGAAAGCAGGAGGGATCACTTTTCAGTTTGACGTTCCACGTCTCCCTGTCGGCCAGCTGCCCGAAGGCAAAGCCGAAGTCGTTGATCTCCAGCTTGTTCGTCGCTTCGTTGTCGCGCGCAGCGTCGTCGATGAATTCGGTGGAGCGCAAGGCGAGAACGAGTTCGTTCGGATCTGCCTTGTTGCGAACGACGGTGCCGCTGAAGCTGGTTGCGGTGTTGGTCAGCTGCGCGGGTGGCAGGGTTGCTCCGCGCTATTCCTTTCCCGACGGCCGGTAAACGATCCATACCGGCCGTCCGCGCCATGTGCCGCCAACGGCCGCTTTGGCCGAACTGGCGCCCCCGGCAAACACACGCCAAGGTCTGCTGCACTCGGCGCAGCCGACCTTCGCAAACGAACCACAGGGGGTACCTCTTGAGCGGTAGGGCGCTGTCCGACGCCGTGCGAGCCGAA
>Ga0056911_1000704_pt1 | contig 15759 bp, 10 predicted proteins | sample EBPBio132013_DNA_FD_55022 | JGI IMG/M metagenome (GOLD analysis project Ga0056911, IMG submission 55022) | Wastewater treatment Type I Accumulibacter community from EBPR Bioreactor in Madison, WI, USA - Reactor 2_5/13/2013_ DNA | ecosystem: Engineered > Bioreactor > EBPR > Anaerobic-Aerobic >... | reverse complement strand
GGCTACCGAGAAGTTCGGCGGATCTTCCCCAATAGTCACGCCTTTCTCACTTCCAAAAGCTAAAGTACTGTCATGAACGAAAATGACACTACGTGGTTCTGTCTCTACCAGCTCGCTCTCTTCGCTGAGGCTAAGGGAGACATCACCACGGCTGAGCGTTTGGAAAGACTCGCCTTGATCTCTGCTTTTAATTCCGGCTGGTTTGACTCCCTCTTGCCCGAGGACTACTTGACCCCCTCCAAACTCAGGGAAAAAACTATCAACCTCTTGAACTAAAGAATCAGGAAAAGAACAAATAGGACCAGGAAGAAGCAAAGCGGTAACAGACACCCCCTCACCCCCCGCTATATAATCGCCTAGCCCCTTTGACAACCCTAGGGTAGACGGATGTACAGCGTATATGCGCCAGATGTCTGAATGCCTCCTTACTGTTTCTTTTCGGCATCCTGTTGCCTTTACTAGACTCCTTACTGTCGGGTGCTCTCCTTGCCTTAGCATTTCTGCTAGTGCTTCCTGTATTTTCCTCCTGGCTCCCCGCTCTCTTCTCTCGTTTGCTACCTTCAAATCATCCGGGCATAGATACGGCACTGCCATTAGCCTATCTATCATCCGGTCAGTCATTCGGTAGGGTTCGTATTCTGGGACTAGTTGCGCTTGCTTCGTCCAGGCTGTCGCCCTGGCTATATCCGCGCTTACTTCTCCCCACCGCCCTCTATTTATGTCCTCTGACTGCCCACCGTGCTTCTCTTCCAGCCAGGCTGTTATTAGCTCCGCTCTCCTTGTCTTGTTGCTCGGAAATGGTAGCGGAGTAAGCCCGGCTGATTCGTCCCCGTACCACAGGTAATGCCCCACACAGACAATAGCGTCATGCCTTTGGCTCGGTTCTGTCAGCCCCAAGTGCCAGTAGCTGCGCCCTCTTTGCCATTTCTCCCAGTCTATCCCCTTTTGAAATAGACTCTCTAAACCGTCCACGGTTACAGCGTTTCGGTGCTCCTGGGCGCTTACCTCGCCGGCGTTGCCGGCAGACAAAATTTGGCTCTCTATCTGCGCTCTCGCTTTATCCCAATTACTGCGGTTTTCGTGCAGGTCATTAAAGAACAAGGCTAGCGCTTGGTCTCGTGTTAATTCCTCTCTTGCAACTTCTATCTTTCCATCAGGTCCAAGCCAGGCAAAGCCCGCCTGTAGGGGCAGGCGCAGGGCATTGCCGCTCGGGAATACTTCCAGCGTTCCGCCTTTGATTTCGTATCCACGCACCCGCAAGTAGTCTTTTATCTTTGTTTCTACTTCCTTGCTTAGTACATCCCTCTCAAAAAATAAATACAGGTGCCAGCCGCCCCTCTCGCTGCTCTGATACGGCACCAGCTTCAAGCCCAGTAAACTAAAGTCCTGCAAGAGTTTTGTTAACGCCTCTGGGTTATGGTACTGGCTCCCTGGGTCTACGTCTAACACCCCGTGCCTTGTGTACTCGCCCCAGTAGCACCCCCGCAGGAGCCCCCGCCCCTCATCCGACATCACCCCGAGTATTTGGCGATCGTCTAGGGCGGCGTTCCACTGCATCCAGCGTCTTTGCCCTGGTCTCTTCCATATCGACCCTTGACGCCGGGGGTATAGCCCACAGATATCCTCAGCCACCGCATCTAATACCGGTGGACTAGATTTAATTTTTCTCTCTAACTCTTGCGGATGGGCTAATACTGCCCTTCTCGCGGCTCTCGCTTCCGTCGCTTTCGGTCCTTCTCTCGACCGACAACTTGACGCAACTAAGCAAGCCCTCTATTCTTTTAGAAGTTTCAAAACCTCCCGCCAGGAATAGTTTAGAAACACCTTCAAAATTGAAGACTCAAATATTTACGACTAGCGCCAGCTCCTAAAGCTGGTGTTTTTCGTTGTCGGCTTTTTCCTCCAAAATTCTTTAGCCCACCCACGATATATCTACTAGATAGATACCGCCCATGGTGGCACAGCCTTAAATAATAGAGTAGATCTGACTTGCGCGCTACTGTTTTCCAAACATTTGCTTGAATCGCTCCCACCAGCCGGGCTTGTGATGTGTATCTACCAATAGCTTTAATTCATTCACGTCTGTTTCGCGCTCTCTTAGCTGCGACTCAAGCCAACCTATACGGTAGTTTGCACCTTCAAGCTTTTGCATGAGGTCTTGGATAATTTCCAATTGTTTGACTTGGGTTACGCCTTCAGCAGCAGGTGTTACACCTACGGTTACGCTTTCAACTTCAGGGGTTACCGGCTCGGCATCGACGGTTTCACCTTGACTTCGCCGCATTTTAATACGAGGCTTCCCGTCTGGACCTGGCACTGTTTCATGCTTTCCAGCCTTAACCTGTTTGTAAAAGGTGGTGTATGGAGTAGCTAAGATCCTAGCGGCCTCCGCAAGAGTTAAAAGGTCAAACTCCGCTCCGGTTTCACCTTGACTCGAAGAGATAACACCAACGGTTACGCTTTCCACCAAGGGGGTTACGCCGTTGGATTCAGAATCAAACAAATCCGCCAGTCCGTCGGTGGAGGCTGGATCGATATGCTCGGTGTTGCGGGCGGTGTCAGTCATGGAAAGGAGTATAAGGGGAAAGGTTAACTCTGTCTAGCTTTTAGCCCTTCGTATATCCACAACAAATACCGCGAGCCAAGGCGAGTGTCTGATACTTATTTTTCTATATCACTCTTCTGCCTTAAAGAGCTTCCAATCGACAAGGGCCGCCAATACCTGTTGCACGAGCGTATAAAAAATCATAGGCAACAGCACGGCGGGGTGATCAGCTAAGGTTGCAGCGGCCAGTACCAAGCCGGTGCCGTTGTTGTTCATACCGAGGCCAAACATGAGCGCCGCCTGATCCGATTTATCTGTTCTCAGCCAGCGCGAGATGAGCCAGCCTGAACCAAAAGCAGAGATACATAACAGTATTGTAGTCCCATAGATGAATGCCAGAAAGTCCACATCAGGCTTCCCGAATGCCTGCGGCAAGGAGGTAGCCGCATTTGAGTAGTTCAACAGAAGTAAAACGATGTAATTGGCCAGCTTTAAATATGGCTTAAACAGTGCAGTTCGTTGTTCACCAAGGATGAAGTGCACGACAATTCCGGAGACAGACGGGATGACTACGGTGAACAGCATAAAGGCGTTCGTTCCTTGCGATGCTAGTTCGTGAAGGTCTGAAGAATAATCTCCAGTAGTTATATGACCGAAAACATTTAACACAAGTGGTGTAGTGACAGGACTGAGTACCGTAGACAAAAATACTAATCCAAGACTGAGGCTCAGATTGCCGTTAGCGTTTTGGGACCAGGCTGTCGACGAGCCTGCAATTGGCATAGAGATGATCATCGCAAGGCCGACTAATAAATTCTGCAATTCGTCAGAACTGTGCCAAAGCTGCATCAGTCCACGAAGAGCGATAACTAGAAGTATTGGAACAGCAATGTTGGCAATGAAGCCAGAAATGATTGGTGCTGGACGCTTCCACAAACCAGCCAGCTCACGCGCCTTAATGCCGAGACCGGCGTTAAACAGTAAAAACGAGAGCATGAGTAATGAGAGAGTTATCTTGACCGAGCTACCATCGGTCAAGCGGATTTGTCCAAATTCGATGTGCCTGAGCCAGAGTCCGAATTGAGGTAAGAAACCCGCCATCACGTAGGCAGAAATGAGAATCACCAAGAAATTTTGATGAATAAAATGTGTAGATCTCTGCACTAATGTACTTGAGACGACTTTTGGTGAGGTTGTTTTTTCTACTAGCACGTTGCGTTAGATTCGCTTTTCATAAGAGTTTCGGTGTCGATACCGACCGTCATATAACATCGGTTATGTTTTATTCGATTCTACAAGCCCAAAGCCTTGTATTGGTTACTGGGAGGGCGTTTCGGCATTTTTGTTTAACCCACAATTCTTGACAGCCGCCACCGCCCACGATGTCATTTATATGCCAGCCCATATTCGGGGCACCCTTCCCCGCCGGTTTGATTGCCAAGATTGTCTGATAACGGACAGGGCGTCATGCGCCCCTCGCTGTCTTGGGCTGGTTGAAATCAGTAACAACACCGGGCAAGTCTTTGCGGCTCTTCAGATGCTCAATGATTGCGTCTGCTACGGCTTCTATTCCTTGTTCTGCCGGGATTTTTACATCCAAAGCGGTTTGGTTCTCATCACTCCAAGTACCATCAGAAGCACGCCCCCATGCTTTGATCGTAAACTGTGAGGGAAATACTTTTATTGAAAAATAGATCGATTTACGTTCAAGATCAGCCCATGACTTGGCTTTAGCCAACTTTTCCATAGGCGTTTGTTTCTTTCGATCCTCCGCCGGTGGTACATCAGTTTGCGGATTGCCCACTTTCACAGCCTTTGCAATAGAAGCAACTAAGTCTGCTCGATTCCTATAATCAATCTCCTGCACCGGCTCTACATCAAAGTCGCCCTGACTTGTTTTGATACAAGTTGGCAAAATTGCCTTATCAGCCAAGACATAGAGCCCAAACCAACAGAGTTTCTTTTCTTTTTTTGTGATGGAATTCGTCATCTTATTACCGTCACCCTCATTTTGATTCCCAGGCTCTTAGCTCGTTTTCCAACTTCCTCAAACGCACTTCGTTGTGCTTCTGTCATTACCTTATCTGGAATACCAATATGCAATACCTTTTGTTCTATCTCGTCTGCATCAACTTTGTGTCCACCCCAAGGCTTTTCTTGACCGTTCCATCTTTCGATTTTGTCCAAGTAACCATCTAATTTTCGGAATACTTCTTTCGGATTTTCCTGATAATACTTGGTGGACAAGTCAATTGTTTTCATGCTGGGAAATATTCCGTCTTTATAGAGCGCATCATCGATCTTTGGAAAATTCCTTACCAAAAATCCGGTACTTCCCATTTCGTCTTCGCCTTCAAACCCTCGTATAGACCAACCTTTGGACCAAATGGAAGCCGGATTTTTGCCGGTTGCTTCAACAACGTCAATTCCTGATTCTTCGCTAAATCTAAGTGCCTTGCCTGCCGAGTCCACGCCCTTACTTACCAGCCTTCCACTACCGCCCAGGTCATCAGCCTGAGACATTAACACGTTGGTTATTGGCTTGTCTGCCGGGCGTCCCAGGTCTCGCGTAAACTTTATTTTCCCGCCTCCCTGGATAGCCATTTCAGGCGCAGTGAAGTCTCCCAGCAATTCCTGAATGTACCGGGTGACGTGCTGACCATGAGCTGCAATATCTTGCCCCATACCCTTCAAGTCAGTAACAACCTGGCTACCAACGCCCTTAACGGCTCCGCCTGCGGCTTTGGCTTCGATTGCCACGGCTTCCAGGACCTCAGTAAATACTTTTGCCTTTCCGATAGCCTTGGCTCCACCGGCTCCTATCAAGCCATCTGCCGCCATTTCGGTAATTAACTTGTACTTGATGCGCTCTTGCTCTCTTGGTGGAACCTGCGCCCATCTGTCATTTAGTGCGGCTCCAACAGTTACCAGGTCTTTGAACGGTCTGGAATAATCACCGTCAAACCCCACCTTGAACAAGTAAGAATCAGCATCATGAAAGAGCTTGATTCCACTTACTAGGGTCTGACCTACTGCCTCACCGAACTTGCTGCCGCGCTCTGCTGCTCGTTCTTTGTTGCCTGCTATGCAATCACAAGTAAATTCAGCGATTGTAGCTAGATTGACCGCGACGGCTCCTAGTCCTTCTGTCGTGCCGATTATCTGCCCCCAGGTACGCTCTCTCTCGTCATGCTGGTACTGCCCGTATCCAGCCATGAGACCGGCCCCTATTACCTGTAGCTGTTGGTCTAGCGGCAATTCTGATATACGCCGCCCGGCTTCCAGCCAGCCGTCAGCCGTCTTTTCTAGCGGCTGATCGTGCCTTACCTGCCCCTCTAGTTTTGTCCGACTTGCCATCTCAGGCGTTATTGCCTGGTGTACGCCGCCCTCTTCTAGCCCAGCTTCGTCTATCTTGCGCCTAATTGCCGCTAGGTGATCCATTCGGGCTTTCATTTCTGGCGACAGGTCGGCGGCTTGCTGCCGCACTTCCTGGCTAAGTGCTTCTTTCTGCGGGCTCTCCGGCTGCTTATTCAGCCACTCTTTGAATAGCCTCACCGGCTCTGCTGCCGGGTTCGTTTTCGCTTCGGCTGCTAGCATGGTGCCGGTGTCCATTTGGTCTTTCTGGTCACTGCGAGCATTTAAGCGCTCTGGCTGCCTCGCTGCGACGACTTTGCCAAACCCCTCGTTACCGTAGGCGATTAGCTCAAAACTCAAATCCTGGTCCCCGCCAGCGCTCCCATTATGCCTATTTGGATTCAGCGCTTGCACCGCCTGGATGTCTGACGCTCCGGCTACTCTTGCTGCTTGCGCGTCTGCCTGTTGCAATGGCTTGGCTTCCGGTGCTATGTGCAGCCCCCGGTCTCCCTGCTCTTGCTGTTCGGCATTGGACACCCCTTAGTCCCCGCTATACTCCTTTTTCTTATTCCCCTACATGTCTGATAAGAAACTAGCCCGGCTCTCCGTCCTGCGGCTTCTGGTAATTTAGCGCCCTCAGCCATGATTCATTTGCCACCTGCATTGATGCATTGCTAAACCTGCCCATCAGTGCCTCTTTTGCGTCTTTCTCTGTCACTTTGCCATCTGTCATCAGGCTTTGTAAGTCCATGGCATAGCTCGTCATTAGTTCGGCATAGAATCGGCTTCTTGCTGCTTCGTTGTGTATTCCTGCCAGCACACTACCGAACCCTTCCAGGTACTCTATGATTAGCTGGTTGCCGCCCCCTGCGCCGTTCGTCAGCCTCTCAAGTATCAAGTCTCTTACCACGTCTGATACTTTCTGCCCCTTCAACGTCGCTATCTTTTCCAGCTCTGCTAGCGCCTCTTCTGGGATTCTTACACTTACGCTCTTTGTTGCCATGTTTTACCACCTCCCCCACGGGTCACGCTCAAATGGGCTTCTGTCCTTCTTCCGCTTCTGTTCTTCTTCTTTTTCTCGCTCTTTGTCTTTGCGTTTCTTGTTCTCTTCTATCGCCTTCTCTATCTTCTCTCGCTGCTCCCCGTCTCGCTCTTCTTGAGACTTCAACATGTCCCAAGGCTTCTCCCAGGTCCATTGCTTCCGGTCTTTTTCTCTTTCGTCAAGGTTGCGCTTTGCCTCTTCCAGCGCGTCCCTCTGCTCTTTTGTGTAGTCTCGGTTTCTATCATCCAGCGTGATTGACTTGACTAACATATTCGCCAAGGACGCCCCCTGCATGAATAGACCGACTACAGGATTTCTCATAACTTCCTGCTGCACCGGGTCTATTACCCTGCCGCCTTCGGCTGACTTCAGGTCTTCAGCCGTTTTACTGCGCTCGGCTTTGTTTCTTGCTTGCTCTATGCCCTTTTGCAGGTAGCCGCTAAAGCGCTCCCTGTCTCTGTCTTCTATCCACCCTCTGAGCTTCTGGTAGTCTTCAAACGGTAGCCGCTCGTTATTCTCTCTAAGCTCTTTTGCTAGCCCTGTCAGCTTTTCATAACTGTCTTTGCCGCTGTACTTCTTGCCATCATGCTCTATCCGGTCTCGCTTGTTCGGCTCTCTGGGCTCTTTCTCCTGCTTCTGCTCCGGTTGCCCTCGCTCCTGGGCGCGTTCCTTGTCCTTTATCCAACCGCACAGCCTGCGGTAATCTTCCAGTGGTATGCGCTCGTCGATGTTGTCCCATAGGTACTGATTCAGTTCTCTCAGTTCCTTTAGGCTCGTGCCTTTCGACCACTCCCGCCCGGCTGCTTCTAACGTATCCTGATGATATGGGCGCTTGGCTTCGTCTCTGCCTGGCTCCCTGTCTTTTGCCTTCTGGTCTTGAGTTTCCCGCCATTCTTTGTACGGTTCTAACTGCTCCCTTATTATCTTCTTGTGCATCCAAGGAAGTTCTAAGCCGTCTCTGATTCGCTCTTCCTTAGCCAGTTCCCGCTCTTTTGTTCTCTCTGCCTGCCGGGTTCTTTCGCGGTCGGCTCTTTCCTTCCTGGACCTCTCTAGCTCCATCGGGTGCCACTTCTCCAGGTATCTCTCACCGTGTTCTTTCGCCTTCTCTATGTCCTTTAGACCTATCCTAACCTCAGTGTCATTGCGGTCTCTGCCCAATACGACTACATGAATATGGTGATGATCGGTGTTGTTGTGCTCAACTCCGAACCACCTCAAATCCCGCCCCATGTCTTGCCCTAGCTTCGCCATAACATCACGGGTAAAGGCTTTCTTGTCCTGCGGGTTTATCTCCGGAGCAAGTGTCAGCTTATGCACTACCACCCGGCTGTCTCCCAGCTCCCGTATGGCTTTCCGCATTTCTTTGGCGTCTATCCGGTCTCCCTTCTCGTCGAACATTTCCCGCCCGCCCCGCTCCTTGTCCGGTCCTGGGCGATGTTGAATATATTTGACGTGCGCCAGGGCTTTGCCGATTGAGACCACATTCCCGCCTCGGCTCCGCCCTGGTATGTACCTGTGTTTGACTACTACCAAGGCTTTCAGACTCCGCTTACTTTTGGCTCGACGAAATAGTAAGCGCCTTTGCCGCATTTGCTGCACTCGCCCCACCTGGCAAACATGGCTTCTGTCATCCGCTCGTGCTCTTCTCCCTCAGCAGGTGCGCAATCCAGGCAATAGAATTTTGAATTGCCCAGGTGCAAGCCGTAGTATTTGGCAATCATCGTTAGTGCTGCTTCCATCTCGCCTTTAGCGTTTTGGGCTGTCACCGCTATGTTGTTCTCTTTCAGGGCGTCTTTTGTCTCGTTATGCAGCCTGATTGTCTCCTTGCACTTCGAGGCGTGGCTTATCAACGCGCTCAAAATAAGGGACCGCTCTTTGTCGTCTGTAATTTTCAGCTCAGACATTTGCCTTCCCTCCGGCTGCTTCTACTGTCCGCTTCATTGCCTCTACCAGGTCGCGCTCATCCTTCTCTACCGCCTTTGCCATCTTCTGCTTAGCCGAGGTCAAAGCCGCTTCAAATGCTGCTTTCCCTTCCTTCGTCCCTGCCATGTTCGTATAGGTCAATTCAAACAATGTCCCTATCAGTCTGCCTTGCCTCGCTAGCATCGCACAGACACGGTTAGTCATTGCTTCGATAGAGCCAGTAATCATGCTGTCTCTAGGCTCATTCTTCAATTCGTCCCTATTAGCCAAGTACCACAAGATTGCCTGCCGCACTAACTCCGACTTGCTTACTCCGTCCTCCTTCGCCAGGTCATCAACCCGCTTAAAGTCCTCCCGGCTTAGCTTTGTCTCTACTGTCGGCTTTACTTCCCGTTTTTTCTTTTCCATCGTACCGGCTCTCTATCACCCATATATCAACTACTATACTCTTAGTACCGGCTTTTAGCTTGCCTATTTATAAAAGTACCGGCGTGTAGACAGCCGATTAGTTAGCATCCCTGCGCTTTGCGCGGATGCTTTCATCTTGCCTTACGGCTCTATCGGTGCAAGAGAGAGATCGTATCCCCTATGGTACTACAATTGACCGCATACACGGATAGACTATTTTAGCTTACGTCTGCCAAATACACCGGACGCCGTGCGGCACATTCCGCATACACTGCTTCCCTGTTGGCTTTTGCCCGCCGCACACTACCGGACATGAGGCACCATAACTAGTATCAAACGCTGGAAAACTCATACTAGGTGCCTGTGTGCAGGTGGAGGTCCGCGCCCTCTTTGATTGGCAAAGTCCAGTAAATGGTAACTAGTGGGCTGCCTACACCCTTGGTATAAGCGCAGATTAGACACTTTCGGATATTTCACAAGCCCCAATACGGTTACTAGGCAACTGTCTACACCTATTTCAGATGCTACCGTATAAAAAGGTAGCCCGGCGCAAAATGCCCGTGCCGAAACCGTTACCGGGTAATTGATAATACTAGTCGTTTCTGCGATCAGTAAGAATTTATCTTTCTTCCCTGATGAATAGCTGGTTTTTATCGTTGTCAAGAAATTATTATTAGTAACGTCGAGAACTGTATTTATTCCCCCGCTCGCCGCCCCTAAGAAAGTCTGCGAGCGCCTTCTGGAAGTTTCCCCCGCCCGCTTGCTAACACCGCATATAGTGGCATTAGAATACCACACCGGTAAAGATATGAGAATCCCCCCCGCAGTCTCATGCCGCAATGCCTGAATACCTGAGAGCCTGGGTCCCGGTGTCAAGCTTGCCGCAGGCACCCGCAGGGCTTGAGCTTTACACTGGGGGCTCTCTGGTTGGCTTTCTGCCAGGCATGAAACGAAGGGGGCTACCGAGAAGTTCGGCGGATCTTCCCCAATAGTCACGCCTTTCTCACTTCCAAAAGCTAAAGTACTGTCATGAACGAAAATGACACTACGTGGTTCTGTCTCTACCAGCTCGCTCTCTTCGCTGAGGCTAAGGGAGACATCACCACGGCTGAGCGTTTGGAAAGACTCGCCTTGATCTCTGCTTTTAATTCCGGCTGGTTTGACTCCCTCTTGCCCGAGGACTACTTGACCCCCTCCAAACTCAGGGAAAAAACTATCAACCTCTTGAACTAAAGAATCAGGAAAAGAACAAATAGGACCAGGAAGAAGCAAAGCGGTAACAGACACCCCCTCACCCCCCGCTATATAATCGCCTAGCCCCTTTGACAACCCTAGGGTAGACGGATGTACAGCGTATATGCGCCAGATGTCTGAATGCCTCCTTACTGTTTCTTTTCGGCATCCTGTTGCCTTTACTAGACTCCTTACTGTCGGGTGCTCTCCTTGCCTTAGCATTTCTGCTAGTGCTTCCTGTATTTTCCTCCTGGCTCCCCGCTCTCTTCTCTCGTTTGCTACCTTCAAATCATCCGGGCATAGATACGGCACTGCCATTAGCCTATCTATCATCCGGTCAGTCATTCGGTAGGGTTCGTATTCTGGGACTAGTTGCGCTTGCTTCGTCCAGGCTGTCGCCCTGGCTATATCCGCGCTTACTTCTCCCCACCGCCCTCTATTTATGTCCTCTGACTGCCCACCGTGCTTCTCTTCCAGCCAGGCTGTTATTAGCTCCGCTCTCCTTGTCTTGTTGCTCGGAAATGGTAGCGGAGTAAGCCCGGCTGATTCGTCCCCGTACCACAGGTAATGCCCCACACAGACAATAGCGTCATGCCTTTGGCTCGGTTCTGTCAGCCCCAAGTGCCAGTAGCTGCGCCCTCTTTGCCATTTCTCCCAGTCTATCCCCTTTTGAAATAGACTCTCTAAACCGTCCACGGTTACAGCGTTTCGGTGCTCCTGGGCGCTTACCTCGCCGGCGTTGCCGGCAGACAAAATTTGGCTCTCTATCTGCGCTCTCGCTTTATCCCAATTACTGCGGTTTTCGTGCAGGTCATTAAAGAACAAGGCTAGCGCTTGGTCTCGTGTTAATTCCTCTCTTGCAACTTCTATCTTTCCATCAGGTCCAAGCCAGGCAAAGCCCGCCTGTAGGGGCAGGCGCAGGGCATTGCCGCTCGGGAATACTTCCAGCGTTCCGCCTTTGATTTCGTATCCACGCACCCGCAAGTAGTCTTTTATCTTTGTTTCTACTTCCTTGCTTAGTACATCCCTCTCAAAAAATAAATACAGGTGCCAGCCGCCCCTCTCGCTGCTCTGATACGGCACCAGCTTCAAGCCCAGTAAACTAAAGTCCTGCAAGAGTTTTGTTAACGCCTCTGGGTTATGGTACTGGCTCCCTGGGTCTACGTCTAACACCCCGTGCCTTGTGTACTCGCCCCAGTAGCACCCCCGCAGGAGCCCCCGCCCCTCATCCGACATCACCCCGAGTATTTGGCGATCGTCTAGGGCGGCGTTCCACTGCATCCAGCGTCTTTGCCCTGGTCTCTTCCATATCGACCCTTGACGCCGGGGGTATAGCCCACAGATATCCTCAGCCACCGCATCTAATACCGGTGGACTAGATTTAATTTTTCTCTCTAACTCTTGCGGATGGGCTAATACTGCCCTTCTCGCGGCTCTCGCTTCCGTCGCTTTCGGTCCTTCTCTCGACCGACAACTTGACGCAACTAAGCAAGCCCTCTATTCTTTTAGAAGTTTCAAAACCTCCCGCCAGGAATAGTTTAGAAACACCTTCAAAATTGAAGACTCAAATATTTACGACTAGCGCCAGCTCCTAAAGCTGGTGTTTTTCGTTGTCGGCTTTTTCCTCCAAAATTCTTTAGCCCACCCACGATATATCTACTAGATAGATACCGCCCATGGTGGCACAGCCTTAAATAATAGAGTAGATCTGACTTGCGCGCTACTGTTTTCCAAACATTTGCTTGAATCGCTCCCACCAGCCGGGCTTGTGATGTGTATCTACCAATAGCTTTAATTCATTCACGTCTGTTTCGCGCTCTCTTAGCTGCGACTCAAGCCAACCTATACGGTAGTTTGCACCTTCAAGCTTTTGCATGAGGTCTTGGATAATTTCCAATTGTTTGACTTGGGTTACGCCTTCAGCAGCAGGTGTTACACCTACGGTTACGCTTTCAACTTCAGGGGTTACCGGCTCGGCATCGACGGTTTCACCTTGACTTCGCCGCATTTTAATACGAGGCTTCCCGTCTGGACCTGGCACTGTTTCATGCTTTCCAGCCTTAACCTGTTTGTAAAAGGTGGTGTATGGAGTAGCTAAGATCCTAGCGGCCTCCGCAAGAGTTAAAAGGTCAAACTCCGCTCCGGTTTCACCTTGACTCGAAGAGATAACACCAACGGTTACGCTTTCCACCAAGGGGGTTACGCCGTTGGATTCAGAATCAAACAAATCCGCCAGTCCGTCGGTGGAGGCTGGATCGATATGCTCGGTGTTGCGGGCGGTGTCAGTCATGGAAAGGAGTATAAGGGGAAAGGTTAACTCTGTCTAGCTTTTAGCCCTTCGTATATCCACAACAAATACCGCGAGCCAAGGCGAGTGTCTGATACTTATTTTTCTATATCACTCTTCTGCCTTAAAGAGCTTCCAATCGACAAGGGCCGCCAATACCTGTTGCACGAGCGTATAAAAAATCATAGGCAACAGCACGGCGGGGTGATCAGCTAAGGTTGCAGCGGCCAGTACCAAGCCGGTGCCGTTGTTGTTCATACCGAGGCCAAACATGAGCGCCGCCTGATCCGATTTATCTGTTCTCAGCCAGCGCGAGATGAGCCAGCCTGAACCAAAAGCAGAGATACATAACAGTATTGTAGTCCCATAGATGAATGCCAGAAAGTCCACATCAGGCTTCCCGAATGCCTGCGGCAAGGAGGTAGCCGCATTTGAGTAGTTCAACAGAAGTAAAACGATGTAATTGGCCAGCTTTAAATATGGCTTAAACAGTGCAGTTCGTTGTTCACCAAGGATGAAGTGCACGACAATTCCGGAGACAGACGGGATGACTACGGTGAACAGCATAAAGGCGTTCGTTCCTTGCGATGCTAGTTCGTGAAGGTCTGAAGAATAATCTCCAGTAGTTATATGACCGAAAACATTTAACACAAGTGGTGTAGTGACAGGACTGAGTACCGTAGACAAAAATACTAATCCAAGACTGAGGCTCAGATTGCCGTTAGCGTTTTGGGACCAGGCTGTCGACGAGCCTGCAATTGGCATAGAGATGATCATCGCAAGGCCGACTAATAAATTCTGCAATTCGTCAGAACTGTGCCAAAGCTGCATCAGTCCACGAAGAGCGATAACTAGAAGTATTGGAACAGCAATGTTGGCAATGAAGCCAGAAATGATTGGTGCTGGACGCTTCCACAAACCAGCCAGCTCACGCGCCTTAATGCCGAGACCGGCGTTAAACAGTAAAAACGAGAGCATGAGTAATGAGAGAGTTATCTTGACCGAGCTACCATCGGTCAAGCGGATTTGTCCAAATTCGATGTGCCTGAGCCAGAGTCCGAATTGAGGTAAGAAACCCGCCATCACGTAGGCAGAAATGAGAATCACCAAGAAATTTTGATGAATAAAATGTGTAGATCTCTGCACTAATGTACTTGAGACGACTTTTGGTGAGGTTGTTTTTTCTACTAGCACGTTGCGTTAGATTCGCTTTTCATAAGAGTTTCGGTGTCGATACCGACCGTCATATAACATCGGTTATGTTTTATTCGATTCTACAAGCCCAAAGCCTTGTATTGGTTACTGGGAGGGCGTTTCGGCATTTTTGTTTAACCCACAATTCTTGACAGCCGCCACCGCCCACGATGTCATTTATATGCCAGCCCATATTCGGGGCACCCTTCCCCGCCGGTTTGATTGCCAAGATTGTCTGATAACGGACAGGGCGTCATGCGCCCCTCGCTGTCTTGGGCTGGTTGAAATCAGTAACAACACCGGGCAAGTCTTTGCGGCTCTTCAGATGCTCAATGATTGCGTCTGCTACGGCTTCTATTCCTTGTTCTGCCGGGATTTTTACATCCAAAGCGGTTTGGTTCTCATCACTCCAAGTACCATCAGAAGCACGCCCCCATGCTTTGATCGTAAACTGTGAGGGAAATACTTTTATTGAAAAATAGATCGATTTACGTTCAAGATCAGCCCATGACTTGGCTTTAGCCAACTTTTCCATAGGCGTTTGTTTCTTTCGATCCTCCGCCGGTGGTACATCAGTTTGCGGATTGCCCACTTTCACAGCCTTTGCAATAGAAGCAACTAAGTCTGCTCGATTCCTATAATCAATCTCCTGCACCGGCTCTACATCAAAGTCGCCCTGACTTGTTTTGATACAAGTTGGCAAAATTGCCTTATCAGCCAAGACATAGAGCCCAAACCAACAGAGTTTCTTTTCTTTTTTTGTGATGGAATTCGTCATCTTATTACCGTCACCCTCATTTTGATTCCCAGGCTCTTAGCTCGTTTTCCAACTTCCTCAAACGCACTTCGTTGTGCTTCTGTCATTACCTTATCTGGAATACCAATATGCAATACCTTTTGTTCTATCTCGTCTGCATCAACTTTGTGTCCACCCCAAGGCTTTTCTTGACCGTTCCATCTTTCGATTTTGTCCAAGTAACCATCTAATTTTCGGAATACTTCTTTCGGATTTTCCTGATAATACTTGGTGGACAAGTCAATTGTTTTCATGCTGGGAAATATTCCGTCTTTATAGAGCGCATCATCGATCTTTGGAAAATTCCTTACCAAAAATCCGGTACTTCCCATTTCGTCTTCGCCTTCAAACCCTCGTATAGACCAACCTTTGGACCAAATGGAAGCCGGATTTTTGCCGGTTGCTTCAACAACGTCAATTCCTGATTCTTCGCTAAATCTAAGTGCCTTGCCTGCCGAGTCCACGCCCTTACTTACCAGCCTTCCACTACCGCCCAGGTCATCAGCCTGAGACATTAACACGTTGGTTATTGGCTTGTCTGCCGGGCGTCCCAGGTCTCGCGTAAACTTTATTTTCCCGCCTCCCTGGATAGCCATTTCAGGCGCAGTGAAGTCTCCCAGCAATTCCTGAATGTACCGGGTGACGTGCTGACCATGAGCTGCAATATCTTGCCCCATACCCTTCAAGTCAGTAACAACCTGGCTACCAACGCCCTTAACGGCTCCGCCTGCGGCTTTGGCTTCGATTGCCACGGCTTCCAGGACCTCAGTAAATACTTTTGCCTTTCCGATAGCCTTGGCTCCACCGGCTCCTATCAAGCCATCTGCCGCCATTTCGGTAATTAACTTGTACTTGATGCGCTCTTGCTCTCTTGGTGGAACCTGCGCCCATCTGTCATTTAGTGCGGCTCCAACAGTTACCAGGTCTTTGAACGGTCTGGAATAATCACCGTCAAACCCCACCTTGAACAAGTAAGA
>Ga0056911_1000681_pt1 | contig 16051 bp, 27 predicted proteins | sample EBPBio132013_DNA_FD_55022 | JGI IMG/M metagenome (GOLD analysis project Ga0056911, IMG submission 55022) | Wastewater treatment Type I Accumulibacter community from EBPR Bioreactor in Madison, WI, USA - Reactor 2_5/13/2013_ DNA | ecosystem: Engineered > Bioreactor > EBPR > Anaerobic-Aerobic >... | reverse complement strand
AACAGGGCATACTCACCAGATCAACCACCCAATCGACAAGCCATCATCATGCGCCGCTCAGCCATCCCCTACCCTGCCGCCGATCGTGCGCCCACGGACGACAACCACTTATGGCTGACGTTGAACAAACTCGTCCCGTACCTGTGGCAGTACAAGTGGCGAGTGCTCCTGGCCCTGTCGTGCCTGCTTTCCGCGAAACTGGCCAACGTTGGNGTACCGCTGGTGTTCAAGGAAATGATCGACGGCCTTAGCGCTCCTCAGCAAGCAATGGCGCTGCCGGCGCTGTTGCTCCTGCTCTACGGTGCCCTACGCTTCTCCACTTCCCTGTTTGCAGAATTGCGCGAAATTCTCTTTGCCCGGGTCACACAACGCGCAGTGCGCCGGATCGCNCTCGAGGTATTTCGGCACNTGCANGCGCTCTCGCTGCGCTTTCATCTGCAACGACAGACCGGCGGCGTTTCGCGCGATGTGGAGCGTGGTAGCCGGTCAATATCGAGCCTNATCAGCTACACGCTCTATTCCATCCTGCCGACATTGGTGGAAATCACCCTNGTCCTGGCGATCCTTCTTGCTCGCTACGACGTTTCCTTTGTCCTGATAACGGNGGCATCACTCNCCGCNTATATCGTGTTCACTGTCAAGGTCAGCAACTGGCGTATCGGCATCCGACGCAAGGCCAACGAAGCCGACTCCGCGGCCAACACGCGCGCCGTCGACAGTCTGCTCAACTACGAAACCGTCAAGTACTTCAACAACGAGGAGTTTGAAGCGCGCCGCTACGACGCTCAGATGTGCCACTGGGAGGACGCCGCAACGCAAAGTCAGGTCTCGCTTTCCTGGCTCAACCTGGGGCAGCAGATCATCATCGCACTTGGTGTCACGGCAATGATGTGGCGAGCGGCCAGCGGCGTCGTGGCAGGCACGATGACGATCGGCGACCTCGTGCTCGTCAACGCCTTCCTGATTCAGCTCTACATGCCGCTCAACTTCCTCGGAGTAGTGTACCGAGAGATCCGGCAAGCCCTCGCCGATATCGAGCGTATGTTCGATCTGCTTGCCGTCAACCGGGAGATCGCCGACGCTCCAGGGGCCCTCACCCTGGACACCGGGCCACTCGAGGTTCGCTTCAACCAGGTCGAGTTCTTCTACGACGCGAACCGGCAGATCCTGCACGGGGTGGACTTCAACGTCCCGATCGGGCGAACCGTCGCTGTCGTCGGCGAATCCGGTTCCGGGAAGTCAACACTGGCACGCCTGCTCTACCGCTTCTACGATGTCAGTGCTGGAAGCATCTCGATCAACCGTACCGACTTGCGCCAACTGACACAGTCCAGCCTGCGCGCCGCGATCGGCATCGTGCCGCAGGACACCGTGCTGTTCAACGACACTATTTACTACAACATCCAGTATGGTCGCCCAGAGGCAAGTCACGAGGAAGTGGTGGCGGCGGCCGAAGCGGCGCAACTCGCCGGATTCATCGAACTGCTCCCTGATGGTTACCAAACCCGGGTCGGGGAACGCGGCCTGAAACTCTCAGGCGGCGAGAAACAGCGCGTCGCCATTGCCCGCGCACTCTTGAAGAACCCACCCTTACTCATTTTCGACGAGGCCACATCCGCCCTCGACTCGAAGACGGAGAAGGCAATCCAGGCGAGTCTCGACAACGCCGCGCGTGGCCGAACCACGTTGGTAATTGCCCACCGCCTCTCCACGATCATGAATGCGGACCAGATCCTGGTCATGGACGCCGGGCGCATCGTCGAAAGAGGATCACACCTTCAACTACTCGAAGACGGAGGTCGTTATGCCCAAATGTGGGCCTTGCAGCAGCTCGAAGAAACATCCAACGAATTGCCGGCAGGCGGGTTGCCAGTCAACCCGCCCCTGCCCAACTGAGCACGAAAAAGCCAGGCATTGCCTGGCTGTTCGCCGTCCTGACGACAACCCGCGTCAGGCGTCGCTGCCTCCGGAGCCAGCATCGCTGGCGGCCTCGGGCTGGTCGAGCAACTGGACGAACGCCATCGGTGCGTTGTCGCCGTCACGGAAACCGCATTTCAGGATCCGCAGATAACCGCCATTTCGCGTGGCGTAGCGCAGCCCGAGTTCGTCGAAAACCTTGACGACCATATCGCGGTCGCGCAGACGGTCGAAGGCCAGACGGCGGTTGGCGAGGCTCGGCTTCTTGCCCAGGGTAATGATCGGCTCGACCACCCGACGAAGTTCCTTGGCCTTCGGCAAAGTGGTCTTGATGGTCTCTTCGCGAAGCAGCGAGACGGTCATGTTGCGCAACATCGCCANGCGGTGGGCGCTGGTACGATTCAGTTTGCGGAGACCCAAACGGTGACGCATATCAATTCCTTCCTGTTCTTTTCCGGCAGACTATTTCTCGAGCCCGGCCGGCGGCCAGTTCTCGAGCTTCATGCCCAAGGTAAGTCCGCGTGCCGCCAAGACTTCCTTGATTTCATTGAGCGACTTTCGGCCAAGGTTTGGCGTTTTCAGCAACTCGTTCTCCGTCCGCTGGATCAAGTCGCCGATATAGTAGATGTTCTCGGCTTTCAGACAGTTCGCGGAGCGAACTGTCAACTCGAGGTCATCAACCGGGCGCAGGAGCAGCGGATCCACCTGAACAGTCTTCTGATACTCGATGGGCATTGCCGTGCCAGCAAGGTCGGCAAACACCGAAAGTTGTTCCATCAGGATCCGGGCCGCGGTGCGGATCGCCTCTTCAGGTTCGATCGCGCCATTGGTTTCGATGTCCATGATCAGCTTGTCGAGGTCGGTTCCGCTGCTCGACGCGCGCGCTCTCCACCGCATAGCTGACGCGCCGCACGGGACTGAATGAGGCATCCAGGACGAGTTTGCCAATACTCTTGCCGCCGTCGCCAAACTCGCGCAGGTTACCCGCCAGATAACCGCGCGACTTCTCGACCTTTAGTTCCATGGCCAGTTTCCCACCCGCGGAGAGGTGCGCAATGATGTGCTCGGGATTGATGATCTCGACGTCATGCGACACCTCGATGTCGGCAGCCCGCACGACCCCCTTACCTTCCTTCCGCAGGTGGAGAACGACCTCTTCCCGGTTGTGCAGCTTGAAGACAACGCCCTTCAGGTTCAGGAGGATGTCAACGACATCCTCCTGAACGCCATCGATCGTCGAGTACTCGTGCAGCACGCCGTCAATGCTCACCTCGGTCGGCGCATAACCAGGCATCGACGAAAGCAGAATACGTCGCAAGGCATTGCCGAGAGTGTGGCCATAGCCCCGCTCAAACGGTTCCATCACCACTCGTGCATGCACCGGCGACAAGCTCTGCACATCAATGATGCGCGGTTTAAATAGTCCACTGCTTTGCATGTACTGTCCTTTGCCTGATTCCGTCAAGCCTCACCGCGACTACTTCGAGTAGAGCTCGATGACGAGACTCTCGTTGATCGTCGGCGGCAGTTCGCTACGCTCTGGGTGCGCCTTGTAGACACCCTTGGCAGCCTTCGCGTCGACCTCGACCCACTCTGGAAAGCCACGAGCTTCGGCGGCCGCGAGCGCTGCTTTGACGCGAAGATGAGCCTTAGCCTTCTCGCAGACTTCAACGACGTCGCCGGGACGGACCTGATAGGACGGAATATTCACGCGGCGACCGTTGACCAGCACGCCATTGTGACGGACGACCTGACGAGACTCGGAACGCGAAGCCGCGAAACCCATGCGATAAGCCACACTGTCGAGACGAGACTCCAGTAACTGCAGCAGCACCTCGCCAGTGACACCCCGACGACGGTCGGCTTCCTTGTAGACCTTGCGAAACTGCCCCTCAAGAACGCCATAAATACGACGAATCTTCTGCTTCTCCCTNAGGTGGACGCCATAGTCGGACAGTCGCTGCCCAGACTTCTGACCATGCTGACCCGGTGCGTACGAGCGACGCTCGATAGCGCACTTGTCGGTAAAGCACTTTTCTCCCTTGAGGAACAACTTCTCGCCTTCACGGCGACACTGACGACACTTTGGGTCGAGGTTGCGAGCCACTTTTTCTTCTCCTTAAATCCGACGCCTCTTGGGCGGCCGGCAACCATTGTGGGGGATCGGCGTCACATCGGTGATCGCCGTGATCTTCATCCCGAGTGCATTGAGCGCACGCACAGAAGACTCCCGCCCCGGACCTGGTCCCTTGATGCGTACTTCAAGGTTCTTCACTCCGCACTCCACCGCCACCTTTCCTGCAGCCTCCGCTGCAACCTGGGCAGCGAAAGGCGTACTCTTGCGCGAGCCCTTGAAGCCGGCGCCGCCCGAGGTCGCCCACGAAAGCGCATTGCCCTGGCGATCGGTAATGGTGATGATCGTATTGTTGAAAGACGCGTGAATGTGAGCGACTCCCTCCGCCACGTTCTTCCTGATCTTGACTTTCTTGCGAACTTTTACAGCAGTCTTGGCCATAGTCTGGATCTAGCTCCTAATCATTTCTTGCCGGCGATGGGCTTGCGCGGCCCCTTGCGGGTACGCGCATTGGTTCGCGTACGCTGCCCACGCGACGGCAGCCCCTTGCGATGACGAAGACCGCGGTAGCAGCCGAGATCCATCAAGCGCTTGATATTCATCGTGACTTCGCGGCGCAGATCGCCCTCGACCGAGAGCTTTCCGATCTGGTCGCGCAAACGTTCCAGTTCGGCTTCCGTCAAGTCCTTCATCTTTGTGGACCGTGTAACGCCGGCGGCATCACAGATCTTCTGCGCGCGCGGACGCCCGATACCGTAGATCGCGGTAAGCGCAATCTCGGCATGCTGATGGTTCGGTAGGTTTACGCCTGCGATGCGGGCCATCGTTTCACCCCAATTAATCGAAACTTACAGTTATTGCCTTCAACCGACTCACGACTCACGAAAGTGGGTCGCCGCGGTCAACCTTGACGCTGTTTGTGACGCTGATCCGAACAGATCACGCGCACGATGCCATGCCGCCGGACAATCTTGCACTTCCGGCAGATGCGTTTTACAGATGCCAGCACTTTCATGATTAACTCCTGATTCCCCGACAGCCGGGCCAGCCGACCCCACGCCGGATTGTTGCGTCGAGAATCTTCACTTGGCGCGGAAGACGATGCGCGCGCGACTCAGATCGTAAGGAGTGAGTTGCACCGTCACTTTGTCGCCGGGCAGGATCCGAATATAGTGCATGCGCATCTTGCCGGAAATAAACCCCAGCACGACATGCCCATTCTCCAGCTTTACCCTGAACGTAGCGTTGGGAAGGTTTTCAATCACCTCACCCTGCATTTCAATCAAGTCTTCCTTGGCCATCCTATTTCGCCGGTAATCCGGAACCCTTGAAGTTCGCTTTCTTCAAGAGGCTCTCGTACTGGTGTGACATGGCATAGGCCTGAACCTGCGTCATGAAGTCCATGGTCACTACCACAATGATCAGCAGGGAAGTGCCGCCAAAATANAACGGCACATTCCATTTCAGGATCAGGAATTCCGGTAGCAAGCAAACGATCGTGATATANCCGGCACCGACAAGTGTCAGCCGCATNAGTATTCTGTCGATGTAGCGTGCGGTTTGCTCACCGGGACGAATCCCGGGAACGAAGGCGCCGCTACGCTTCAGATTGTCNGCCGTNTCCCGAGAATTGAANACGAGCGCCGTGTAGAAGAAGCAGAAAAAGATGATTGCCGCCGCATACAGCATCACGTAGATCGGTTGTCCAGGCGAAAGCGCCCCAGCGATATCCTTGAGCCAGCGCACCGATTCTCCCGAGCCGAACCAACCAGCGATCGTCGCCGGGAACAGGATGATTGACGAGGCGAAGATCGGCGGAATCACCCCNGCCATGTTCAACTTCAACGGCAGGTGCGAACTCTGCCCGCCATAGATTTTGTTACCGACCTGCCGCTTTGCGTAGTTTACGAGAATCTTGCGCTGTCCTCGTTCGACGAACACGACAAACGCGGTGACCACCACGACCAGCAGGCTGATGACGATCGCCGTCAGGGGATGCATGGCACCGGTCCGCACGAGTTCCAGCAGACCACCGATGGCATTGGGAAGTCCAGCGGCAATACCGGCAAAGATGATGATCGANATCCCATTGCCGAGACCACGCTCGGTCACCTGTTCACCGAGCCACATCAGGAACATCGTACCGGTGAGCAGGGTGGTCACCGTCACGAACCGGAACATCATCCCAGGATCGAGCACGAGTCCCGGCTGGGATTCCACAGCCACGGCGATACCGATTCCCTGGAAAAGCGCCAGAAAGACGGTGCCGTAACGCGTGTATTGCGTAATCTTGCGTCGCCCGGCTTCGCCNTCCTTCTTCAGCGCCTCGAGTTGCGGGCTNGCATGCGTCATCAGTTGCATGATGATCGANGCCGAGATGTAGGGCATGATGCCGAGCGCGAAAATCGTGAAGCGTGAGAGTGCGCCCCCCGAAAACATGTTGAACATGCCGAGGATGCCGCCNTGCTGTTTGTTGAACAGTTCGCTCAGGACCTGCGGATCTATCCCCGGCACCGGAATGTGNGANCCAATCCGGTACACAACCAGAGCCCCCAGGAGGAACCACAGNCGACGTTTCAGATCGCCGAACTTCCCCCCTTTGCTGACCGTAGCTGGACTAGTTGCCAAGAAAGATCACCTNTGTNGACTCGTTATTCAGCAACGCTGCCACCGGCGGCTTCAATCGCCGTACGGGCACCCGCCGTTGCTCCAACGCCCCGGAGAACGACTTTGCGGGTGATCTCGCCCGACAGAACGACTTTCGCCGACAGCGCATGCTGCGTGATCAGGTTCGCTTGCTTCAGCGTCGACAAATCCACCTCCTCCAGCGGCAGGGAATTGAGTTCCGACAGCCGCACCTCCACGTTGAAGGCGTTGGTCAAGGACTTGAAGCCGCGCTTCGGCAAGCGGCGCTGCAACGGCATCTGGCCGCCCTCAAAGCCCACCTTATGGAAACCGCCGGCACGTGACTTTTGACCTTTGTGCCCCCGTCCGCAAGTCTTCCCGAAACCCGAGCCTATGCCACGGCCCAGACGCTTCTTGGCCGGTCTGGAGCCTTCGGCCGGCTCGACAGTATTNAGTTTCATGTCAGCCCTCGCACTTCAGGAGATAGGAAACCTTGTTGATCATCCCGCGCACCGCCGCGGTGTCCTCAAGAGTTGAACTGCTGTTCAGACGACGCAGGCCCAGGCCCCGCACGGTGGCACGGTGCGACTCTTTGGTACCGATCAGGCTTCTGACCAGCGTCACTTTTACTGTCTTTTCGGCCATATCTTATCCCAGGATCTCTTCAACGGTCTTGCCCCGCTTGGCCGCGACTTCGGCTGGCGTGGTCATCGCGCGCAAGCCGTTGATCGTCGCGCGAACGATGTTGTANGGATTGGTCGAGCCATGCGCCTTGGCTACGACGTTGGCCATCCCCATGACGTCGAAAACGGCGCGCATCGCGCCGCCGGCGATGATTCCCGTACCCTCCGGCGCTGGCTGCATCATCACGCGCGATGCGCCATGATGACCGACTACCGTGTGCTGCAAGGTGCCGTTCTTGAGGCTCACCTTCACCAGATTTCGCCGGGCTTCTTCCATCGCCTTCTGAACCGCCACCGGAACTTCGCGCGACTTGCCCTTACCCATGCCAATCCGACCATCGCCATCGCCCACGACGGTCAACGCCGCGAAACCAAGGATGCGGCCCCCTTTGACTACCTTCGTCACACGGTTGATCGAGATCATCTTCTCGCGCATACCGTCGTCGGGCTTCTCAGCTTGCTGAGGTTTTCTGCTTTGCGGTTTAGCCATTGATTACTCCAGTTCTTTGCGGTCTGATCAGAACTTCAAACCGGCTTCACGGGCGGCATCAGCCAGCGCCTTGATCCGCCCATGGTACTGAAATCCGGCACGGTCAAACGCCACCTGCTCTATCCCGGCCTGCTTGGCGCGCTCCGCGATCAGTTGACCGATCGTTTTCGCCGCCTCGATATTGCCGCCGTTACTCAAGGTCTTGCGCAACCCCGGNTCGAGNGANGAAGCCGCAGCCANAACCCTGGAACCGCACGCCGAAATCACCTGGGCATAGATGTGGCAGTTGCTGCGGTGAACCGACAGGCGCACGGCCTTGAGTTCGGCGATTTTGGCCCGGGTCTTGCGNGCTCTGCGCAAACGCGCCTGTTTCTTCTCAATCATCTAAGCACCCTTATTTCTTCTTCTTCGTTTCCTTGATCACGACCACTTCGTCGCTATAGCGCACGCCTTTGCCCTTGTAGGGCTCCGGTTTGCGATAAGCACGAACTTCGGCCGCGACCTGACCAACGAGCTGGCGGTCCACTCCCTTGATCACGATCTCGGTCTGCGTCGGCGTCTCGGCACTTATGCCCTTGGGCAACTTGTACGCAACCGGGTGCGAAAAGCCAAGGGTCAGGTTGAGCGTGTCACCCTGCGCCTGTGCNCGGTAGCCCACACCAACCAGATTGAGGCGGCGCTCGAAACCCTTGCTCACGCCGACCACCATATTNTTCACCACCGCCCGAACNGTACCTGACAGCGCGTCGGCATTGGCGGCACCTGGCACCGGNTTGCACAGCAGGCTACCCGATTCCTGCTCGACGCAGACCGCCGAGTTACCGGAAAATTCAAGGGTTCCCAGAGGGCCCTTGACAGAGATACGTTCCGTCGTGATGTCTACCGCCACACCGGCCGGGACGACGATTGGGTTCTTAGCAACGCGGGACATGGCTACCCCTTACGCGACGATGCACAGCACTTCGCCGCCGANATGGCTGGCGCGGGCTTTGCGGTCAGTCATCACACCCTTGGGAGTTGACACGATGGCCACTCCAAGTCCGTTCATGACCTGAGGGATGTTGTCAGCCCCCCTGTAGATACGGAGACCCGGCCGCGACACACGGTCGATCCGCTCGATCACTGGCCGGCCAGCGTAATACTTCAGCCCTATCACGAGCAGCGGCTTGCCGCTGTTTTCGCTGACGGCGAAGTCTTCGACATAGCCTTCGTCCTTGAGGACCTGGGCGATGGCAATCTTTACCTTTGAAGACGGCATGGCGACGGAGGCCTTGCTTGCCATCTGGGCATTTCGGATGCGTGTCAGCATGTCGCTGATCGGATCGCTCATACTCATTTCGTTTTCTCCTGCCTACCAGCTAGCCTTGATCATCCCCGGGACCTCGCCCTGCAGCGCGAATTGGCGCAGCTTGCCACGACCCAAACCGAACTTCCGATAGACACCACGAGGGCGACCCGTCATCTCGCAACGGTTACGCAGCCTGACCGGGCTTGAGTTCCTTGGCAGTGACTGCATCTTCAGGCGCGCCTCAAAGCGTTCATCGAGCGGCCGGCTTTCGTCACCGATGATTGCGACCAACTCGGCNCGCTTTTTGGCATACTTTTCAACTATCTTGCGCCGCTTTTCACCGCGGTTGATCACAGCGAGTTTCGCCATTTCGTCTCAGTTCCTGAAGGGAAATTTAAACGCGCCAAGCAAGGCACGCGCCTCGGCGTCGGTCTTGGCAGTAGTAGTGACACTGATGTTCATGCCACGCAACGCATCGATCTTGTCGTACTCGATCTCCGGAAAGATGATCTGCTCCTTGAGGCCCATGTTGTAGTTCCCACGGCCGTCAAAGCCTTTCCCCGAAATACCCCGGAAATCACGCACCCGCGGCAGCGCGACGGTAACGAGCCGATCGATGAACTCGAACATACGTGGCCCGCGCAGCGTTACCATGCACCCGATCGGATAGCCGGTGCGGATTTTGAAGCCGGCAATCGACTTGCGAGCCTTGGTAACCACCGGTTTCTGACCGGCAATCTTGGTCAAATCGCCAACGGCGTTGTCGAGCACCTTCTTGTCGGCAACGGCCTCGCCCACACCAATGTTGAGCGTTACCTTGGTGATGCGAGGCACTTCCATTCTCGACTTGTACCCGAACTTCTGGGTCAGCTCGGCGACCACCGTGGTCTTGTAGTAATCCAGCAAACGCGCCATGACTGCTCCTTAGGCCCCCAACACTTCGCCATTCGACTTGAAAAACCGCACCTTCGTGCCATCTCCAAGGGTTTTGAAACCGACGCGGTCGGCCTTCTTGGTCGCCGGGTTGTAGAGCGAAACATTCGAAATGTGCAGCGGCATCTCTTTCTCGATGATCCCGCCGACGACACCCTTTACCGGATTCGGCTTGACATGCTTCTTGACCCGATTGACACCATCAACGAGCACATGTTCGGCGTCTATACGGCGAACCACCGAGCCGCGCTTACCCTTGTCTTTTCCAGCGATGACGACCACATCGTCGCCTTTGCGAATCTTTTCCATGACCTTCCTTACAGCACTTCTGGCGCCAGCGACACGATCTTCATGAAACGGTCGCCGCGCAGTTCGCGCGTTACCGGCCCGAAGATACGGGTACCTATCGGCTCCATCTTGTTATTCAGGAGGACGGCCGCATTGTGGTCGAACTTGACCAGGGAACCGTCGCCACGGCGCACACCTTTGGCGGCACGCACGACCACCGCGCTGTAGACATCGCCTTTCTTGACACGCCCACGCGGCGCTGCATCCTTGATCGTGACCTTGATAATGTCACCGATGCCGGCGTAACGGCGCTTGGAGCCGCCGAGCACCTTGATGCACATCACCGAGCGAGCGCCAGTATTGTCGGCGACGTCGAGAATCGTCTGTACTTGAATCATCTGTCACTCCAACTTGGCCCGCGTTGGCGGTCAGTCTTGGAACCCGTAGGGGTAGGAACGCCCAAGCGTGANAGGATTACTCGGGCAGGGGAAAGCCGACTATTATAGCGGCCAATAGCAAAAACGCAAGCGTTAGACCGCAACTGCGCGTTCGAGCAAGCGGGTCACGATCCAGGCCTTGGTCTTCGCCAGCGGACGAGACTCCTGAATTTCCACCAGNTCACCGGCTTTNGCCTGATTGTCGTCGTTGTGTGCATGGTACTTGCTTGAGCGCACGATGATCTTGTTATACATCGCATGCTTGACGCGACGCTCAACCACGACCGTGACGGTCTTGTCCATCTTGTCACTGACGACGCGCCCTACCAAGGTACGCTTGTTGGTGGTGGTTTCGCTCATTGTTGCACTGCCTTTTCACGAAGAAGCGTGCGTACGCGCGCAATCTGCCGACGCACTTTGCCAATCTGACTGTTGTTCGACAGCTGCTGGGTGGCAAGCTGCATCCGTAGCCCGAACTGGGCCTTCAGCAGNTCCAGGAGCTCCNGATTCAGCTCGTCCACGGTTTTTGCTCTGAGTTCGCTGACTTTCATGATCAACCCACCATACGCGTAACGAAAACCGTCGGAATCGGCAGCTTGGCGGCGGCCAGGGCGAACGCTTCGCGCGCCAAGCCTTCATTGACCCCATCCATCTCGTACAGAACCTTGCCTGGCTTGATCTCGGCAACCCAGTACTCGGGGTTGCCTTTGCCGCTGCCCATCCGGACTTCGGCTGGCTTTTTCGAGATCGGCTTGTCGGGAAAGACACGAATCCAGATACGGCCCCCGCGCTTGATGTGACGGGTCATTGCCCGACGAGCAGCCTCGATCTGTCGGGCGGTCAACCGCCCGCGACCGATCGCCTTGAGGCCGAACTCGCCGAAGCTTACCTTGGCCCCACGCGTCGCGAGCCCGGTGTTGCGACCCTTCTGCTCCTTCCGGTACTTTCTTCTAGCTGGCTGCAGCATCTGTTGTTCCTGCCTTTCTTACTCGTTTCACCGGCGCCTTCGCTTCTCCAGCCACCCCATCCGACTTTACGGCTTCCTCAGCACCATCGATCCGCGCTTTCGGTGGGCGAGCCGGTCTGTCCGTCGTCTCCCCGGGGCGCGCCGTACGCCGCGGCCTGCGCTCATCGGCCGCCGCCTCTGGCGACAGGGCCGCCTGCTCCTGGCGATTCAGGATCTCTCCCTTGAATACCCANACCTTGACGCCGATGAGACCATAGGTGGTCAGCGCCTCCGAGGTCGCATAATCGATGTCGGCGCGCAGCGTGTGCAACGGCACGCGACCCTCGCGATACCATTCGCGGCGTGCGATTTCGGCACCGTTCAGACGACCAGAACTCATGATCTTGATGCCCTGCGCACCCAGNCGCATCGCGTTCTGCATCGCGCGCTTCATGGCGCGGCGGAACATGATGCGCTTCTCAAGCTGCTGGGTGATCGAGTCGGCGATCAGTTGGGCATCCAGCTCCGGCTTGCGGATTTCTTCGATGCTCACATGCACCGGAACGCCCATGATCTTTTGCAGGGCGACCCTGAGGTGATCAATCTCCTCGCCCTTCTTGCCGATGACGACGCCCGGGCGGGCGGAGAAGATCGTGACCCGCGCGTTCTTGGCCGGCCGCTCGATCAGGATGCGCCCGACGGACGCATGCTTGAGCTTCTTCTTGAGGTATTCGCGAACCTTGATGTCTTCATTGAGCATGCCGGCAAAGTTCTTCTTGTTGGCATACCAGCGCGACGACCAGTCACGNGTGACCGCCAGACGAAACCCGGCAGGATGAATCTTTTGTCCCATTCTAGTTCCTCAGTTGCCGACGGTCAGAAATACGTGACAGGTCGGCTTGACGATCCGGTTACCGCGACCCTTCGCCCGCGCGGTAAAGCGCTTGAGAACGGTTCCCTTCTCGACGCAGATCGTCTTCACCGTCAGTTCGTCAATGTCAGCACCATCGTTGTGCTCGGCATTGGCGATGGCCGANTCGAGGACCTTCTTGATGATCGCAGCACCCTTCTTGGGGCTGAACGTCAGAATGCTCAGCGCCCTGTCGACCGGCAGGCCGCGTATCTGATCGGCCACCAATCGCCCCTTCTGGCTGGACAGGCGCACGCCGCGCAAGACAGCACGAGTTTCCATATTCATTCCTCTATCTCTTTGCCTTCTTGCCAGCCGTGTGGCCCTTGAAGGTACGAGTCAGCGAAAACTCGCCGAGCTTGTGCCCAACCATGTTCTCGGTCACGTAGACCGGAACGTGTTGCTTGCCGTTATGAACGGCAATGGTAAGACCAACGAAATCCGGCAGCACCGTGGACCGGCGTGACCAAGTCTTGATCGGGCGCTTGTCGCCCGTGGCGCGTACCACGCCCACTTTTTTCAGCAGATGGGCATCGGCAAACGGGCCCTTTTTAACGGAACGTCCCATGGTTCTCTATCCCCTAGCGTTTGTTACTACGGCGCTGCACGATCATCGAGGTCGTGCGCTTGTTGCGACGAGTACGATAGCCTTTGGTCTTGGTACCCCAAGGACTGACCGGGTGCATGCCGGACGCTGTCTTGCCCTCGCCACCACCGTGCGGGTGATCGATTGGGTTCATCGCGACGCCACGAACCGTGGGACGAATGCCGCGCCAGCGATTGCCGCCTGCCTTGCCAATCGAGCGCAAGCTGTGCTCTTCGTTACCTACCTCACCGATGGTCGCCCGGCACTCGACGTGCACCCGCCTGATCTCTCCGGAGCGAAGGCGCAGCTGGGCGTGCACGCCCTCCCGGGCCAGCAGCTGCGCCGAGGTGCCTGCTGAACGCGCCAGTTGCGCACCCTTGCCCGGAACCATCTCGACACAGTGGATCGTGGTACCTACCGGGATGTTACGTATCGGCAGGGTGTTACCGACCTTGATCGGCGCCTCCGAACCACTCGCCACCTGCTGCCCGACCACCAGACCCTTGGGAGCGATGATGTAGCGACGCTCCCCATCCGCGTAACAGAGCAAAGCTATCGTCGCGGTACGGTTGGGATCGTATTCGAGGCGCTCCACCTGNGCGGCAACCCCATCTTTGTTACGCTTGAAATCGATCAGCCGATAGTGTTGCTTGTGGCCGCCACCCTTGTGGCGAGTCGTGATGTGTCCATTGTTGTTGCGGCCGGCGTGCTTGGACTGGGACTCGATCAGCCCGGCAACGGGCGCGCCCTTGTGCAACCCCGGAGTGACGACCTTGATGACCGCACGGCGGCCAGGTGAAGTCGGCTTGACTTTGACGAGCGCCATCAGACGACCCCCCCATCGACGAAGTTAATCTCCTGACCGGGCTTGAGGCACACATAGGCCTTCTTCCAGTTCCTGCGCCGGCCCATGACACGACCGAACTTCTTTTNCTTGCCCTTGACGTTGGCAATCTGGACAGATTCCACGGAAACCTTGAACAGCAGTTCGACGGCACCCTTTACTTCNGGCTTGGTTGCGTCGGACGTCACACGAAAGATCACCTGTGAATACTTGTCTGCCACATAGGTGGCCTTTTCGGAGATCTGCGGAGCGAGCAACACCTGCATCAAACGTTGGTGATTCATCCCAGGATCTCCTCAAACTTGGCCAGCGCACCCTTGGTCACCAGCACTTTCGGGAAGTGGATCAGCGACACCGGGTCGGTCTGGCTGACTTCCAGCACCAGCACATTCGGCAGGTTGCGCGCCGCCAGGAAGACGTTTTCGTCNAGATCGTCGGTGATCACGAGCACTGACTCGTANCCCATATCCTTGATCTTTGCGGCAAACAGCTTCGTCTTCGGAGCNGCTATCGACAGCGTGTCGACAACGGCCAGCCGATCCTGGCGAACAAGCTGCGACAGGATTGCNGCCATGCCGGCGCGATACATCTTGCGGTTCAGTTTCTGGCTGAAGTTCTCGTCCGGTGAACTCGGGAAGACCCGGCCGCCNCCACGCCAGATCGGTGATGAAGACATGCCCGCCCGCGCCCGACCGGTGCCCTTCTGGCGCCACGGCTTCTTGGTCGTGTGCCGCACATCCTGACGATCCTTTTGCGCGCGATTGCCACTACGCGCGTTCGCCTGATAGGCAACGAGGACCTGATGCACCAGCGCCTCGTTGTATTCACGGCCAAACAGTGCGTCGGATGCCTCCAGACGACTGGCTTCCTGGCCTTGCTCATTGATCAGCTTGAGTTCCATTTATGCCCCCGCCTTGACTGCAGGACGCACAATCACATCCGACCCCTTGGAGCCGGGCACTGCGCCCTTGAGCAACAGCAACTGACGATCCACGTCGACCCGAACGACTTCGAGATTTTGCTGCGTGCGCTTGACAGCACCGAGGTGACCAGCCATCTTTTTGCCCGGGAAGACGCGACCGGGGTCTTGCGCCATGCCGGTGGAGCCCAGCGCCTGNTGCGAAACCGAGTTGCCGTGCGCGGCGCCCTGTGAAGAAAAGTGGTGCCGCTTGATGCCGCCGGAAAAGCCCTTGCCGATCGTCTTGCCGGTCACATCGACTTTTTGACCGACCGCAAAGATGGTGACGCTGATTTGGTCGCCAGGCTTGAGCGTGGCGAGTTCGGCAACCGATACAGGAAACTCCTTCAGGACGTGGCCGGCTTCGACACCGGCTTTGGCGAGGTGCCCCGCCAGGGGCTTGCTCACCCGCGACGCGCGACGCTTGCCGAAGGCTACCTGAACGACCGAATAGCCGTCGTTCTGGGGCGTTTTGATCTGGGCAACGCGATTGTTGGACACATCGAGCACGGTCACCGGGACACTTATTCCGTCGTCGGTGAAGATGCGCGTCATGCCAACCTTGCGCCCAACAAGGCCTAGACTCATGGTTATTCTCCTCAGACCGGCTACGATTGGCCGGCGAGCGATACTAACAAAAACGGGCAGTGTCAATAGCACAGCTGCCCGACGAAAGGCGGCGATTATAGCCGCTACAACGCCCTTACTGCAACTTAATTTCGACGTCAACGCCCGCTGGCAGGTCAAGCTTCATGAGCGCATCAACAGTCTTGTCGGTGGGATCGATGATGTCCATCAAACGGAGATGGGTACGCATTTCAAACTGGTCGCGCGAACTCTTGTCCACGTGCGGGGAGCGGAGCACGTCGAAGCGCTGAATACGGGTCGGCAACGGCACCGGGCCGCGAACGACTGCACCGGTACGCTTGGCGGTCTCAACAATCTCCTGCGCGGACTGATCGATCAAGCGATAGTCAAAGGCCTTCAGGCGGATTCGGATTTTCTGGCTTTGCATGTCATATTCCAAAGAGCGATGGACGGGGGGGTTCAAGCCCCGCCCGAGGTTTTGCCG
>Ga0056911_1000678_pt1 | contig 16103 bp, 19 predicted proteins | sample EBPBio132013_DNA_FD_55022 | JGI IMG/M metagenome (GOLD analysis project Ga0056911, IMG submission 55022) | Wastewater treatment Type I Accumulibacter community from EBPR Bioreactor in Madison, WI, USA - Reactor 2_5/13/2013_ DNA | ecosystem: Engineered > Bioreactor > EBPR > Anaerobic-Aerobic >... | reverse complement strand
GTCACCGGTTCGCTGTCGTCGAGCAAACTGTCAAGCGCATTGAAAACGTTTTGGCATCGTCCACAACGAACTTTCCCGGCACGCGCCCTGAGCTGCTCGGANGTAACGCGAAACACCGTCTGGCAATTTGGGCAGGCGGTCTTCATGGGGATCAGNGCTTGACGCCGGCAAGACACACCCAGCCATCACGGGTATCCGCCAGATGCAGCGGCAAGTACGGCGCATACGCTGCGATCAGGTCGCCGGTCTGCTCAGACAGAATGCCCGAAAGCGCCAGCCGGCCACCGCGACGTACGTGGCCGCAGATCGCCGGCGCCAGAACCTTGAGCGGGTTGGCGAGAATGTTGGCGACGACGAGGTCGAACTGCCCGTTCANCTCGCGCCCCGAGNCCTGGAAGCGGNCGCTGACGCCATTGCGCTCGGCATTGCTTCTCGACGCGATCACCGCCTGCTCGTCGATNTCGACACCGACAACCTCGGCGGCACCCAGCCGCGCCGACGCGATGGCGAGAATACCGGAACCACAGCCGTAATCAAGGACCGACAGCCCCGGTGTGACGCTGCGTTCGAGCCATTCCAGGCACAGGCGAGTGGTTGGGTGAGACCCCGTGCCGAAGGCCATCCCGGGGTCAAGAACGAGAACCATCGCCTCGGGGTCAGGCGCGTCGTGCCATGAAGGAACGATCCACAAACGAGCCGAGACACGAATCGGTTCAAACTGGGCCTGGGTCACGCGCACCCAATCCTGCTCGGCAACCGCCTCCTGTGTGTAGGGTGGTGAAGTGGCCAGACCGACCTGTTTTGCACAGGCGGCGATCAGGCGAGCGGCGTCGGTGTTCGCGGCGGTCAGAGCGACGACCCGCGAGCGATCCCAGCCCGGGCGGGTAAGCGATCCGGGCTCGCCGAACTGAGGACTCTCGTTGGGCGTCCCGGCGTCCGCATCCTCGATGCTGACCGCCAGCGCGCCGTGTTCGAGCAACGCGTCGGCAAGCGCCTCGGCGTGCAGGCAGTCGGTTTCCATGCCGAGGGATAGCCAGGCCATCGATGATCTGCCTGTCAGCCGCCCTTCTTGACCTCGTCCTTGGCNGCCAGGCGTTGCTCGAGATAGTGGATGCTCGTACCGCCTTCCATGAAGCGAGCGTCGTGCAGCAATTCCTGATGCAGGGCGATATTGGTCTTGATACCCTCGATGCTCATTTCCGACAGGGCAATACGCATACGCCGGATAGCCTGGTCGCGGCTGTCNCCATAGGAAATCACCTTGGCAACCATCGAGTCATAGTGTGGCGGAACCGTGTACCCCTGATAGATGTGCGAGTCGACGCGAATGCCGGGCCCGCCGGGGGGATGATAGAAGCNGATCTTGCCCGGCGAGGGAACGAAGGTGAAAGGATCCTCGGCGTTGATTCGGCATTCGATGGCGTGGCCACGGAAACTGAGATCGCGCTGTCGGAAACGAAGCTTCTCTCCGGCAGCAATGCGGATCTGTTCGGCAACGAGATCGACGCCGCTGATCAGTTCCGTAACTGGATGCTCGACCTGAATGCGCGTGTTCATCTCGATGAAAAAGAATTCACCGTTTTCGTAAAGGAACTCGAACGTGCCCGCGCCGCGGTAGTTGATTTTCCTGCACGCTTCGGCACAACGCTCGCCGATGCGCACGACGTGCCGGCTAGCAATACCCGGTGCCGGCGCCTCCTCGATGATTTTCTGGTGGCGACGTTGCATCGAGCAATCGCGCTCGCCAAGGTAGACGGCATTCCGGAAGCTGTCGGCAAGCACCTGAATCTCGACGTGCCGCGGGTTCTCGAGGTACTTCTCCAGGTAGACGTTTGGATTGCCGAAAAAGCTCTGTGCCTCCGCACGCGTCATCGTCACGCCATTGATCAGCGCCGCTTCGGTATGGATGACGCGCATCCCGCGTCCGCCGCCGCCGCCGGCCGCCTTGATGATCACCGGGTAGCCGACTGCCTTGGCAATNCGCAGNATCTCCATCGGATCTTCGGGCANCGCACCGTCGGAACCGGGAACNCAGGGGACGCCGGTAATGCGCATGGCCTCCTTGGCGGATACCTTGTCGCCCATCAAACGGATGGTTTCGGGACGCGGACCGATGAACACAAAGCCGGAAGACTCGACACGCTCGGCGAAATCCGCGTTCTCGGAAAGAAAGCCATAGCCCGGATGAATGGCCTGCGCATCGGTGACCTCGGCCGCCGAGATGATTGCCGGAACGTTCAGGTAGCTCTGCGCGGAGGGCGCCGGACCAATGCACACCGATTCGTCGGCAAGTCTGACGTACTTGGCCTCGCGGTCCGCCTCCGAGTGCACGACGACGGTCTTGATACCCAACTCGCGGCACGCTCGCTGAATACGCAGGGCGATTTCTCCACGGTTGGCGATGAGGACTTTCCCGAACATGGCCGATGATTCTCCCTAGCCGATGATGAACAGCGGCTCACCGTACTCAACCGGCTGACCATTCTCGACAAGGATCGCCTTTACCGTCCCCGCAGTCTCGGCGTCGATCTCGTTGAGCAACTTCATCGCCTCAATGATACACAGCGTATCGCCAGCCTTTACCAAACTGCCAACCTGCACGAACGGTTCGGCACCCGGNCTGGATGCCCGGTAGAAAGTACCGACCATGGGCGCCTTGAGTACNTCACCCTCGGGAAGCTCCGGTTCGGCCGCCACNGTGGCAGCAACCGGCGTTGTCGCCAGGGTCGCTGCCTGCGCGTGCGCAGCCGGTGGCATTGGCCAGACTTGCTGGCCGGGTGGGGCGCCATGCTTGACGATACGAACCCTCTCCTCGGCGTCGTTGATTTCGAGTTCGGTGATGCTGGACTCTTCGACGAGGTCGATGAGTTTCTTCAGTTTTCGCAGATCCATGGATTCCCTCCGGACGATTGTTCCTGTTGGCAGCCGTACCCAGACGATCGGCAGGCCTTGCCGATGGTCGAAGGCCTCACTCTGCGGCGATCTGGCCCGGCAAGCAGGCAAGCTCCAGCGGCACCCGACACGTCAGCGAGCCATGATGCCGATGTTGGCGAACCCCGAGGAGATGGCGATTGGGTTTGAACAGGACGCGCCGCCTCGACACCGCCAGCAGATCTTCGCCCGCCGGCGAACTGTCGTNTTCCTTCTTCATGGCCGCAAGTTTGCCGCAAATCGCCTCATTTTGTCTACTCTACGGCTTTCCCTAGCGGTCAGCCGTCCTGGCCAGAATCCGCTCCAGATCGCTCTCCGCCAGTGCCCCCATCTGCATCAGGCGCACCTCGCCTTGCGGGTTGATGACCACGGTATAGGGAAGGCTCAGGCTCTTGTTCCCCAGATCCCGGGCCAGAGCGCCACCCTCCGGGCCGCCGATCAGCAGAGGGTAACTGACCGGCGAGAGTGCGTGATAGGTTCGCACGTTTTCGACGGAATCGAGCGCAATCCCGACGAACTGAACGCCCTGTGCCGCGTAACGCTCCTGCAGCCGCGAGAAGGCGGGCATTTCCTCCCGACAAGGGGGGCACCAGGTCGCCCAGAAGTTTACGACCAGAGTCTTGCCTTGCCATTGCAGCAGGGAGTTCGAATGCCCGGCGGGATCGTTGAGGTGGCTGGCAAAGAGCCGAGCCACGCCCGCTGCCGATACCGCCGTTGCAGACTGCGGCAGGGCACTGCTGCGCAGGAAACCGACCCGGCTTCCGGCCAGCACGCCGATGATGGCAGCGCACACGCCAACCAGGAANACACTGCTGCGTCTCATCGCCGAAGCATCAACCTTCCGCCAACAACTTGTTCACGGCTTCCAGGCGGGCGCGTTCGCGAACCCGGCCATCACGTGTCTTGCAAGTTACGCGCTCCTCGTCATGCGGGTAAATCACCAAGTTGGCGACTACGTCGTCACAGACGAGCGTCAGNACCGCTTCGGCACGATCGCTGCGCGGCGGGCTGTGGCNGAAGGAGATGTGCTGGTTGAGCAGGAAGATTTCAACGTCCTTGGCGCTGTCGACGAACAGCTGGATGTCGATCTCGGTATAGCGACCCGCCGTCCTCTCGAGGACCGGGCCACTCAGATACGGATTGAAGCTCTGCATCGTTTCCATTACCCGCGCGGCCGCGCGTAGCAGCTGAATGCTCCTCGCCTGCTGTTCGGCGTGCTGAAACAGGCGGTGGTAGGTTCGCAGTTCGCCTTCGACCTCGCTGTCATCCGGCATGGCGGCGCAGTCCGGCAGACCGAGCTTGCGCGCCGCCTTNCGCTTGGCGAGAGCAAGGTCAGTGATGCCGTCTTCGGCCATCAAGCGTGCGGCGAGTCCGGCAATTCGGCTGCGCTGCTGGGAACTGCGCTGGCGATCCTGGCGGCTGCTCATAAAGGCGTCCCGACGTGGCGTGGTCATGACAAGATGACGGATGATGCGCGGCGGCACTGGTGCAGCGTTACAATCGCGCCTCGCTTTCGCGAATTCTAACTTGGATAGGCACATGCACATTCACATCCTCGGCATTTGCGGGACCTTCATGGGCGGGGTAGCGCAGCTGGCGCGCGCCGCGGGTCATCATGTNACCGGTTGCGATAGCGCCGTCTACCCACCGATGAACCGGCAACTCGAAGCCGCGGAGATNGAGGTCGTCGAAGGCTACGATGCGGCACAGACCGCCTTCGAACCGGATTGCTACCTCGTCGGCAACGCCATTGCACGCGGCAATCCGCTGCTTGAGGNGATTNTCGAGCACGGCCTGCCCTACCTGTCGGGACCGCAATGGNTGGCCGAGCGCGTACTGCAGGGACGCTGGGTGCTGGCTGTAGCNGGAACGCATGGCAAGACCACCACGGCCGCCATGCTGGCGTGGATTCTCGAACATGCGGGGCTCAGTCCTGGTTTCCTGATTGGCGGCGTGCCGATGAATTTCGGGGTTTCCGCGCGCCTCGCGGGCAAAGACGCCGAGTCGCCTTTCTTCGTGATCGAGGCCGACGAGTACGACACGGCTTTCTGTGACAAGCGATCGAAGTTCGTGCATTACCGCGCNCGAACTGCCGTCCTCAACAATCTCGAATTCGATCACGCTGACATATTCCCCGATCTGGCAGCGATCGAAACGCAATTCCATCATTTTGTGCGCATCCTGCCCGGCAACGNTCTGATCGTCGCAAATGCCGCAGAAGCCTCGCTCGAGAACGTTCTGGCCCGAGGCTGCTGGACACCCATCGAGCGATTCAATGACGCCGATGGCTGGCGGGCCGAGGGAAGCGACAGCGATGGCTCACTAGAGCTTCTACGGGGNGACTCCGTGGTCGGCACGACCCGCTGGGGCCTGGCGGGTGACCATAATCGCAGCAATGCCGTTGCCGCACTCCTTGCCGCCAGACACGCCGGGGTGCCGCTGGCTCGGGGTCTGGCGGCGCTTTCACGCTTCGAGAATGTCCGGAGGCGCCTCGAACTCCGCGGAGTAGCCGGCGGCGTCCAGGTGTACGATGATTTTGCTCACCATCCGACAGCGATTGCCGCGACCCTTGCCGGNCTGCGACGCAAGGTTGGCGGCGCACGCATCCTGGCCGTCCTCGAGCCGCGTTCAAATACCATGAAACTCGGGATCATGAAGAGCATGCTGCCAGCGAGTCTGGCTGACGCCGATCTGGTCTTCTGTTACGCCGCGGATCTTGGCTGGAACGTCGTAGAGGCACTTGCCCCGCTCGGCGACAAGGCGGTCGTCGAGAACGACCTCGATCGGCTCGTGCGACGCCTTGCCGACACGGCACGCCCCGGTGANCAGGTGTTGGTCATGAGCAATGGCGGGTTTGGCGGCATCCATGACAAACTGCTGGCCGCGCTTGCGCGATGATCGACGATCAGCGCAGGAAGTGATCCGCCAGCAGGGCAGCGAAGAGCAGCGTCAGATAGATGATCGAGTAGCGAAAGGTGAGTCGGGCCAGCTTGTCGCTGTAGTCGCGCCAGAGCGCAACACTGTAGACGAGGAAGATGGCGTCGAGGATCAGCGCGGCAACCAGATACCANGGACCGCTCATGCCCAGGGTATAAGGCAGGATGGTCGCACCGGAAAGCATCACCACGTAGAGCAGGCTGTGCAGGCAGGTGAACGGGATGCCGTGGGTTACCGGCAGCATCGGCAAGCCGGACTGCGCGTAGTCGGCACAGCGGTAGCAGGCAAGAGCCCAGAAATGCGGTGGCGTCCAGATGAAAATGATCAGAAACAGGACCAGCGCTTCCGGGCCGACCTGGCCGGTGATCGCCGACCAGCCGAGAAGCGGCGGCATCGCGCCGGAAGCGCCGCCAATGACGATGTTCATCGGCGTGGCCGGCTTCAGCAGCACGGTGTAGATCACCGCGTAGCCGAGGAAGGTCGCCAGCGTCAGCCACATCGTCAGCGGATTGACGAAGGCGTGCAGCACCCACAGCCCAAAGCCCCCAACCAGCGTCGCCAAGGTCAGCGTTTCCGCCGTGGACACTTCGCCGCGAGCCGTCGGACGTGCGCGCGTACGCGCCATCCTCGCATCGATCTGTTGCTCGATCAGACAGTTGATCGCCGCCGCCGCACCCGCGACCAGGGCAATGCCGAGCGACGCCACGACGAAGAGAGCGAAGGGCGGAAACGATGGAGCAGCAAGAAACATCCCGATCATTGCGGTGAACACGATCAGGCTGTTGACCCGGGGCTTGCACAGTTCAAAGAAGGCCGCCAGGCGTTGCCCGGCCGACCGCCGGGGGCTGGTACTGATCACGCTCATTTGCCTCGCCGTCCTATCCGACCCATGAGTACTTGAGCAGACGTTCGAGATCCCTGAGCATTCCCTGCATCTCGGGTTCTTGCGGGTAGCGCATCATGACGTTGCCCAGTGGGTCGATGATATAGAAGCGATAGCCGGATGCGGCGAGAATCGTCCGCCATGCCTCTCCCGGCTGGCCGACGTCGGGAGCGGCGATCAGCAGGTCCGGATAACTCCGCTGCACGTCCACCAGTGCCGGATCGGCGCGCAATCCGGTAACGCTGCTGCCCATCAGCACACGTCGCAAACGCACCATTTCCTTGTTCAACGCCACCTGCACCTGGCGAATCTGGTGCAGATCTTTCTGACAGGCCATCGTGCAGGGTGCGGTCTGGATCATCACCAGAGTCCATTTGCGCCGCAGATCGGCGGTCGGCAGCGGGCTACCGTCGACCAGCGACAGGCCCGTTTCCGGCAGCGGCAATGGCGGCACGATGAACTCGCCGTGGTTGGCCAGTTTGGCGGGACGCCACTCAAAGAAGTAGAGCCCGAAAGCAACAGCAAACGGCAGCGCGAGAAGAGCTGTCACGAGCAGCATGGTCCGACGCCCGGGAGTCAGTGTGGCAACCCTCATGGCTGGCATTTCACGGCTGCCGGCGGAGGTTGACAACCACCCAGATGATCAACGTGGCGCCGGCGAAACCCCACCACTGGAAGGCGTAACCAATATGGCGATCGATCCGCTCGTCCGGGCGTGGCCACTCGCGCGCAAAACCGCCGGACGGGCTATCTGCGGCAAGCTCGATCACCACCGGTTGCAGGGACAGCTTGCTCACCTTCTGGTAGCGCGGCAGATCCAGATTCTGCCAGACGACCTGCCAACCCGAACCGTCGGCANTCGGGGAATCGGGGCCCAACATCAGATAGCGTGTTCCCGGCACCGTCGCCACCCCCGACACCTCGACAACGCCAGCAGGAGTCGCCACGCGCGGCCAGCGGCTGTGGTCGGCGAGCGCCGGCACCCAGCCGCGATTGACCAATACACGCATCTCACTGCCCTCGAGTCGCAAGGGAGTTATGACGTGATAGCCGGCCTGTTCGCGGTAGATGCGGTTGTCTACCAGGATCTGGAACTCAGGCTCGTAGCTACCGCGAGCAACCACCCGACGGTAGCGCAACNATTCCNGATCGGCTGGCGTGCTCGGCATGTGGACCGCCGACTCGCCGTTGCGCGTATCGCGCAGGGTCTGTCTGTCCTCTTTGACACTGGCCTTGTTCCATTGCCATTGACCAAAGGAGATGAACAACGGGACAAGCAGCAGCACGAGCAGCGTCGACCACCAGCGCGGCCGAAAGCGCAGAACCGACCTCGTCGTATTGGCCGCATTTGCCTTGCTGCCAGCCCTGCGAGCATAATCGGCACTCCTTTCACCGGAGTCAGCCATGTTCAAGCTCATCGTCATTCTCTTGCTGTTCGGTGTGGTGGGGAGCCTCTTTTCCGGGCTCTTCTTTCTCTACCGCGACCGCGGCACCGGGGTCCGCACCGCGCAGGCGCTGACGCTGCGCATCGGCCTGTCGATCCTGATCTTCGCTTTGCTCCTGGTTGGCTTCCGCTTTGGCTGGATACCCGGCTACAGCCAATAGACGAGAATGAACAAGCCTAGCCAGACGACATCGACGAAGTGCCAGTACCACGCGACACCTTCAAAGGCAAAATGCCGCTCCGCCGTAAAGTGTCCTTGCAGGCAACGACCATAAACCACCATCAGCATGATCGCACCGAGCGTCACGTGAAACCCGTGAAAACCGGTAAGCATGAAAAAGGTCGCACCATAGACGCCCGCGCCGAGAGTCAGACCCAGTTCCGTGTAGGCATGGTAGTACTCGTACGCCTGAAAGCCGAGGAAGGTGACACCGAGAACGATGGTCAGCAGCAGGCCCAGGTTGAGCTGACTGCGATTGTTCTTGAGAAGCCCCCAGTGCGCCCAGGTCAGTGTGGCGCCGGACGTCAGCAGGATTGNCGTGTTCAGCGCAGGAATTCCCCAGGCTCCCATCGGCGTAAAAGCGGGACCTTTTGGACCAGCAGACGGCCAGGCCGCGGTAAAGTCCTTCCATAGTGTAAATGCGGGGTCCATGCCAGCCAGCGCCGGGACCGAGATGTTGCGTACGTAGAACAAGGCGCCAAAGAACGCCGCAAAAAAAGCGACCTCGGAGGCAATGAACCAAANCATCCCAAAGCGGAACGACTTGTCCTCCCACTCACTGTACGACCCGCTCTGGTTCTCACCGATCACCTTGCCGAACCAGTTGTAGACCACAAAGGNGATCACGGCGGTNGCGGCGAGCATGATCCAGTTCCCCGCGGCGAAGGCGTTCATCTTCAGAATGAAGCCAAGAGCCAGCAGGAACATGCCGCCCGAGAGAATGAAGGGATAGGGGCTNGGTTGAGGTACGAAATANTGCTGTGGATGCGNTGAGCTATAGGTGGTCATTCGTCTCTCTCTTTCTTGAGGAGCTTATTTCTGGCCATCNACATTGAAGAATGCGTAGGACAGGGTCACGGTGCGGATACTTTCGTCGATCTCCGGCTTGACGATGAAGGTCAGCGGCAACTCCTTGGTTTCGCCCGGCGCGAGTGTTTGCTGCGAAAAACAGAAGCAGTCGAGTTTCTCGAAATGCTGCGCGGCCTGGCCTGGAGAGACGCTGGGAACTGCCTGACCGACAATTGCCCGATCGGAACTGTTATGCACCAGGAACTTCGCCTGATGCAACTCCCCTGGGTGCAGATCGAGGCTGGTGGTCAGCGGACGCATCTCCCACGGCAAGCCCGGCATCACCGTTCCGGTAAACTCGACAGTGACGATGCGCGTCGCGTCGATGCGCGAGGGCGCTGCCGCCGGACCAGAGATCCCGCCGACGCCCAGTTTTCCCTGGCTGGTCTTGCCGTTGAACCCGGTCGCTGCACACAGCACGTCGTAGAGCGGCACCAGTGCGAAGCCGAAGGCAAAGGCAGCGGCAACGACCAACAGGAGCTTCACCACCAGGGCGCGGTTGTTGCGCATGGGCAGCGGAGCATCGTTGCGAGCGATACCGTTTTCCATCATCTCACGGCCTGTAGTAAATGAAGCCGAGAAGATAGATCGCCAGGGCCGCCAGGCCGAGTATCCAGGCCAGTCGCCGACTCGCTGCCCGGCGACGACCGAGTTCCTCGGGNGTGAACCCCTGCGGCAAATCCATCTCCACGTCCCCTTGCTGTCTCGTCGCGATCACTTGATCACCGGCTGGATTTCCCAGGAGTGATGTGGCGGCGGCGATGAAAGGTCCCATTCAAGTCCATCGGCGCCCTCCCACACCTTGTCGGTGGCCTTCGTGCCTCCCTTGACGCACTTCCAGATGTTGTAAGCGAAAATCAGCTGCGAGAAACCGAGGATGAAGGCACCCACCGTCGAAATGGCATTGAACTCCNCGAACTGCAGGGCGTAGTCCGGAATCCGACGCGGCATGCCGGCCAGACCCAGGAAGAACTGCGGCATGAACGTCAGGTTGAACGAGATGACCGTCAGCCAGAAGTGCCACTTGCCGAGCGTTTCGCTGAACATGTGACCAGTCCATTTCGGCAGCCAGTAGTAGACACCGGTCATNACGCCCATGATACCGCCGGCAAAAAGAGCGTAGTGAAAATGCGCGACGACGAAATAGCTGTGATGATACTGCGCATCCGCCGCGACGTCGGCCAGCACCAGACCGGTCAGGCCTGCCAGGCCGAAGAGAACGATGAAGCCTTGCGCAAAAAGCATCGGAGTCTCAAAAGTCATGGCACCCCGCCACATCGTCGCCACCCAGCAGAAGAAAAGCACCGCCAGCGGCAGGGAGATGAACATCGTGCTGTACATGAAGTAGAGGAGTGCCGGTACAGGCATGCCGGCAGTGAAAAAGTGGTGCGCCCAAACGACTACCGAAAGCACGCCGATGGCGATGAAGGAATAAACCTGCGCCTTGTAGCCGTAGATCGGCTTGCGCGAGAAGGTGCCGAGAACGTGCGGGATGAGACCCCAGATCGGCAGCAACAGAATGTAGACCTCNGGGTGGCCGAAGAACCAGAACAAGTGCTGAAAAAGGATCGGATCGCCACCCCCGGCGGCATTGAAAAAACTGGTGCCGAAGTGGCGATCGGTGAGCAGCATCGTCACCGCACCGGCCAACACGGGAATCGTGGCGATCAGCAGGAAGGCGGTGATCAGCCAGCCCCAGGCAAAGAGCGGCAGCTTCATCATCGTCATGCCAGGGGCACGCAGGTTGAAGATCGTGACGATGATGTTGATCGATCCCAGGATCGACGAAACACCCAGGATGTGAATCGAGAAGATGGCGAAGTCGACACCCATGCCACCCTGCACCGAGAGGGGCGCATAGAGCGTCCAGCCGGTGTTGACCGCGCCGTCACCGATACCGAACAACGCCAGGATGAAGGGCAGGGTGAGCAGCGNNGCAGCCGGCGGCAACAGCCAGAAGCCCCAGTTGTTGATGCGCGGCAGAGCCATGTCCGGCGCCCCGATCATCAACGGGATCTGCCAGTTGGCAAACCCGGTGGCGGCCGGCATCAACGCGGCAAAGATCATCACCAGCGCATGCACGCCGATCAATTGGTTGAAGAACTCCGGTTGCATCAACTGCAGGCCGGGCTGGAACAACTCGGCACGCACGGCGAGGATCATCGCACCGCCAATGAAGAACATGATCAGCGCGAAGGTCAGGTACATCGTGCCGATGTCCTTGTGGTTGGTCGTCGTCAACCAGCGCATCACCCCGCCCTGGTAGGGTTCGGCGTGATGACCGTGACCGGTTTCGTGCTCGATAGAGGGTGCAGTGCTCATGGTAATCTCCTGATTCCTGGGCGTTAGCGTAGGGACTTGATCTGAGCCGGCTGGATCAGGTCACCCTTCTTGTTGCCAAAACTGTTGCGCTCGTAGGTAATGACGGCTGCCAGGTCGGTGTCGGACAGTGTGTTCTTGAATGCCTGCATGGCCGTGCCTTCCTTGCCGTTCAGGACGCGGTCAACATGGCTGTCCTTGAGCAGTTTGCCCTCGGGTGAGAGCAGCGGGCCAGTCACGATCTTGCTGCCAGCGAGTGCCGGGAAGGCGGGAGCCAGACCCTGGCCTTCCGACTGGTGGCAGACCGCACACTGCTTTTCATACACATCCTTGCCGGCGGCCAGGAGGTCNTCCTTGCTCCAGGTCTTGTCGGATCCGGCAGCCGCGGCGGCAAGTTTGCTCTTCTTCTCGTCAACCCAAGCGAGATACTCCGGCTCCGGTACGGCNTGCACGACCACCGGCATGAAGCCATGGTCCTTGCCGCAAAGCTCGGCGCATTGACCGCGGTAAGTGCCCGGCTGCTCGATCTTGACCCAGGTTTCGCGCAGGAAGCCCGGGATGGCGTCGCGCTTGACGCCGAACTGTGGCACCCACCACGTGTGAATGACATCGGTCGAGGTCAACAGAATGCGCACCTTCTTGCCCACCGGCAGCACCACCGGATTGTCCACCTCGAGCAGGTAGTGCTCACCCTTGGCTTCCTTGTTGGCGATCTGCTCGCGCGGCGTGCTCGTGGTGCTCAGATACTTGATGCCGCTGTCCGGATACTCGTACTGCCATTTCCACTGCATGCCGGTGACCTTGAGCACCATGTCCGCCTTGGTGCGGGTGTCCTCCATGTCGAGAACGGCATGGTAGGCGGGGATACCCATCAGAACGTAGTCGATAAACAGCAATATCGCAAACGGCACCAGCGCCCAAATCCACTGTACGGTGCCGGTCGGCCCGGTAAACCGGGCGGGTTGATGACCGACGCTCTTCCGGTGCTTGACCATCGAATAGATCATTATCCCGAAGACGACAACGAACAGGATGGTAATGACAATCATGAAATGATTGTGAATCTCNAGCGTGTCGCGGGCGATCGGTGTCACCGGCGTTGGAAAGTTCCAGCTGTAGTCAGCATGCGCCAGCGATGGAAGGACTGCCAAGAGCAGGCCTGACAAGGAAATACCCGCCCGCAGGCAGAAACGATAAAGAATCTTCAATTTGTCTCCTTGGAGTACTTGGTCGGGCCTAGGCGGCACCCAGGTTTTGTTGCAGCTCTTCGGCAAGCGCCAGCTTCTGCTCTTCCGTCAACAGGCTGCCCACCTCGACCTCCTTGCCATGCGAGCGGATCAGCAGGCGATGACAATGCTGTCCGGGTGGCTTTACAAACTGCAGGCGCGCCCAGTAGGGCTGGAACTCATGGCGCTCCACCTGCGCGCCGCGGCGCGTCTCGATTGTCAGCTGCCCCGATTCGAGGGTGATTCTCTCGAAGTCGTCCGCCATCGACTCACTCCGGCGCAGCGCCCACCAAAGGAACAGGAGCTCGACACCAGCGAAAGGAAGCACCGGCCACGCGCCAAAACAGGAAAAAGCGAAAGCGATACCCCCGGACACCCCCGCCGTGACGAGAAACAGCCGCCGGCGTCCAACCACTGAGAGCGAGTGGTTCGGGCGGGCCACCCACGTTCGGCCCGCAAGCGTCTGTACTGCAACCAAGCTCATCACCCCTCCCGAATGGCCGGACTTCGCGAGCAGTCCGGCTGAACTTGACGCACATCAAGGCATCGAGGCCGAAAGATTAACACGGATGCGGACTTTGTTGGCAAGAAACAGGGCTAACATTATGATTGCATTCGCCTTGCGAAGGCNCTATGACGCAGCGCAGCAATCGCAGGTGCGACCATTTGACGCGGCCTTCAGCCGCAATGAAGAAGGCGCTTGCGGGGACCTTGTTGCAGCGAACAACCCACACGAAAAAGGCCGGACGAGCCGGCCTTTCTTGTCCTTGGCGCCGCCCGGTCCTAGGCGTCGGCCACCAACGGCGCCAAACTGGCGCGCATTTTCTGCANCGCCTTGACTTCGACCTGACGGATTCGTTCGGCGGACACACCAAACTCAGCCGCCAACTCGTGCAGGGTTGCCGGGCTTTCGTCGGTCAGCCAGCGCGCCTCGACAATCCGACGGCTGCGCGGATCCAGGCTCGCCAAGGCACCCTGTAGGCCCTCATTGTGCAAGCGCTCGCGCGCACGCGCCTCAAGGACATGCACGGGTTCGCTCGAATGGTCGGCGAGATAGGAGATTGGGGCAAACACTTCGTCATCATCGCTATCGCCGTCCAGCGCCAGGTCGTGCCCCGTCAGGCGCGCCTCCATTTCGCTCACTTCTTCAGGCTTGACGCTCAGGCGGTGAGCAATGTCAGTGACCTGCCCCGGGCTGAGTGCCTCGCTGTTCGCCTTCATGCTACGCAGGTTGAAAAACAGCTTGCGCTGCGCCTTGGTCGTGGCCAGCTTGACCATCCGCCAGTTCTTCAGGACGTACTCGTGAATCTCCGCCTTGATCCAGTGGATGGCGAACGACACCAGCCGNACACCGTGCGCCGGATCGAAGCGCTTGACCGCTTTCATCAAGCCGATATTGCCCTCCTGGATCAGGTCGGCGTGCGGCAGACCGTACCCCAGNTAGCCTCGCGCGATCGAGATTACCAGCCGAAGATGGGAAAGCACCAACTGTCGTGCCGCATCGAGATCGCTGTCGTCACGAAAACGGGTGGCNAGACGAAACTCCTCCTCCTGCGTCAGCATGGGAAACTGTCTGGCCGCCTGGATATAGGCATCAATGCTGCCGACCGCCGAAACGGTCGGTAAAGCCAGGGCTTGCGTCATTTGGATCGATTCCTCCTTGCGAGTCGGTATAGCAATTTTAGCACTCGCCACCTGAGAGTGCCAATCCCGCAAAAAGTTCGCCGGGAGGCCGACGACGATTTCGGTCGCCAGATCGACCGATGGCCTACGTGGTGATTTCGCGTCGCCCGAACGAGCAGCAGCCGATTTTTTTTCGTTGCCTGTAAGTAATTGTCGCTTCGATGCGTCTAAGCAGCGTCAGGGAAGCGATTGTCGAATCCGGCGTCGCCGGCGCTGACGTGATCAAACCCACTACAAGGAGAAACGAGATGTCACATCAACTGTCTGGAGTAGCCATCGCCGCCGCTGCGGCCGCCCTGTTCGCCGCTGGCACTTTCGTGGCACCAACCGTCAGCGCGGCAGAAGGAAGCCCCGTTCACTGCGCCGGAGTCAACTCCTGCAAGGGGAGTTCCGAGTGCAAGACGGCCAAGAGCGAATGCAAGGGAATGAACGCCTGCAAGGGTCAGGGCTGGGTCGTCAAGGCCAGCGCCAAGGAATGTACGGATGCGGGTGGCAAGGTAGTCAAGTAGAAACGAGGTTCAGGCATGACCGCCAGCAAGCGGTCGTGCCGCCGAACCCGCCGACCGAAAGGAGACAAGCGCCGTGAGCAAGGTGATCGAAGGTTTCGGCCTGGGTTTGCGTACCAACCACTACGGCGATTTCGTCGCCGCGCCACAGGGGGTGGACTGGCTGGAGATCATTTCGGAGAACTATCTGGTTGATGGCGGCAAACCCCTCCATTTTCTCGATCGCATCCGCCGCGACTATCCCATGGTGATGCACGGTGTCTCGCTGTCGATCGGCAGCAACGATGTTCTTGACCAGTCCTACCTCCGTCAGATCAAGGCGCTGGCCGAAAGGATCGAGCCAGCCTGGGTGTCGGACCATCTTTGCTGGACGGGAACCGATTCGGTTAACCTGCATGACTTGCTGCCGCTGCCCTACAACGAAGCCGCCTTGCAGCACCTGGCGCCGCGCGTGGCCCAGGTGCAGGAGGTCCTTGGCCGCCCCCTGGTGCTCGAGAACGTTTCGAGCTATGTGCGTTACCGTGCCGACGAGATGAGCGAGTGGGAGTTCATCTGCGAACTCGTCGCCCGAACGGGCTGTGAGATCCTGCTCGACGTCAACAACGTCTATGTGAGCAGCGTCAACCATGGCTTCGATCCGCACCGCTTCATCGACGCAATGCCGGCCGCTGCCGTTCGCCAGATCCATCTCGCCGGGCACGAGGATCATGGAACGTACATCATCGACACGCACGATCACCCGGTCTGCGCAGCAGTCTGGGATCTCTACGCGCATACCTTGCAGCGGCTCGGGCCGGTGCCGACAATGATCGAACGTGACGACAATATCCCGCCCTTGAGCGAGTTGATCGATGAACTCGACGTCGCACGCGCGCTGGCAGGGAGCACCCTCAGCGACCGGAGGCATGCCGCGTGAGCGCGCTCGCCGAACTGCAGCAGCGTTTCCAGCAAGCCGTTTTGNGTGCGACGANNCCCGGTGAGTTGTTCGCTGCCGGGGAGCCCCNCCAGTTGGGCGGCGGTTACGACCTGTACGTCCAGGCTTACCGTGCGCGCCTGGCGGCTGCGCTGCGCGACAACTTCCCGGTGCTCCACCGGGCACTCGGCG
>Ga0056911_1000591_pt1 | contig 17887 bp, 15 predicted proteins | sample EBPBio132013_DNA_FD_55022 | JGI IMG/M metagenome (GOLD analysis project Ga0056911, IMG submission 55022) | Wastewater treatment Type I Accumulibacter community from EBPR Bioreactor in Madison, WI, USA - Reactor 2_5/13/2013_ DNA | ecosystem: Engineered > Bioreactor > EBPR > Anaerobic-Aerobic >... | reverse complement strand
TTTCTGGTGTGGTAACTAAAAACTAAAACCGGACACCCTTTTCGGCAAGATAGCCTGGCAAATATACGCCCACTCTTCGGCAACTAGAGTGGCAAGTAACAAGATATAAAGACCTTATTTATATTACCACCTATAGTATTAGGCGAAAAAAAACAAAAAAGAAACGACCCGACCTGCAAGAAAATCTTCTTGCAAGCCGGGTCGAAAGAGAACGCGTCTACCTAAACACTGCAGTCGCGCTTATCTAGCCTGGACAACTTTGGCGTCAGGTGGGACCGCGAACTTTGCGGAGCCACCTTTATCGCCGAAACTACTCTACTCTTGGTCTAGTGCCGGTCCCGATGGGTCGGACACTCGGCGTTCTCGCAACCAACGATGGGATCGCTGATGGCGTCACCGCAGCTGGGGCAGCGCGGCAGGCCGAGGACGACTTCGCCTGCGGGGCGGGCGTCCGGAGAGTAGACAGGACGCGGCGCCTCGGGCGCGCGGGTGTCCAGATAACCCTCGAGCTGGCGATCGAAAGCGGCGCCAGGCAGAAGACGGTAGTGGAAGGTGCCCACGATGGGACCTTCGGCGGTACCGCTGCGCACTTCGACGGTGAAGACCGAGGGATAGTCGCGGGAGGCAGCCGCCGGCTGGCTTCCACCGAAGAGGGCGCGGAATCCTGCAGCGCCGAGAGAGGAGCGCCGAGGGTTCTTGATGAGGATGTCCTTGAGCAGGAACTCGGTGCGCCGGTTGGCAGCAACGAGACTCTGATAGGTCATCTCTCCGTCGACGGAAACGGTAATATGACACGGTTCTTCGCAGAAGGCCACCAGGCGCGCAGCCTGCACACCGCAGACGCGAACGTGGATTTCGGTGCCTTCGTTGAATTGGTCGGCGATTTGGTCGTCACAACCGCTGGTGATGTTCAGTGTGGTCATATAGTTTATGTTCTCCGTATGGTTAAGACGGGGCGAAGCAAGTGCCTTACGCATGGCCAAGTTGACTCCGCCCGGTCAAAGTTCGTTGGCATGACTACATAGTCGATGCCTGTAAATCCAGGATTTCGTTTAACGGTGAGGCTTTTAGCGCTCACGGGAAGATGTGGTAAGTTTGCCTAACTCAGGACGAACCTACTCGGTCGATTCAGCTGATTCAGCCGATTCAGCGGATTCAGCGCACAAAGAGGCGCTTGACTCGATACCAAGCAATGCTGACCAGAAGCAAGAGAACGAAGACGACAATTGCCGCTACAAACCCACCAGCGATGGCGATACCCGAGCCCAAGGCATAGGTAGCCAGGTCGCTGGAGTGGTTGATCAGTTCCATCAGCCAAGGCATGAGGGTGGATGCCGCGTACTGATGAGCGATGTCCCAGGTCCCCCAGACGATTAGGGGCCAAGAAAGCAGGAATAAGCAGAGATACATCACCGCGCCGGATACTCGACCGGAGCCGGTTTGGCGCCGCGATTCCTGCTCGGCGGTTGGTCTGGATTTGTTGTCGTTCATGACTTTCAACCTGTTGTGACGCCTGCATGATATGGACAGTTTGTAGCACTGTGCACGCATCAGGCGCGAGTTCAAATTCGGAGAATTCACAGCAGAAGTACTAAGCTGAGACATTCTCCAGTTGGTGACGAAACCTCAACTCCTTGTCTGGAGGCTCGTCGCTTCCTTGCTTTGACCCTGCTTGCTTGAACCAGCCTGCTTCACCAGACCGACTCGACAGAGACTTCAGCAATGGAAGTTGCACAGGCACAACTACTTGGTCAAAAGAAAGCTGCCTCTTCCACCGGCCACCAAGCCCGTACTTATCGCCTACCTGAGTTAACAGGCTCTCGGGAGACGTTCTATTGGTTGGGCGGACTGATTGGAAAGATTTCGGTTACTCGAATTAGGTGTGGAAGAAAAAGCAGTAACCAGAAAATAAAGCTCAGACGGATACATACTCAACAGAAATCAGAAATAGTTCACCAGAGAAAGCCAATCGTAAGCTTTCCTTTATGATTCTTGAAAACCAACAAAACCCTTGTTGCGCTTGGCTCGATGGCAGTTTAGTCGCGCTAGCGGCGAGAGCGCCCGCAACATTGCGCAAAAGTAGAGCACCAATAGATATACACGACCGAGACAGTCCTAATTTCTGCTTAGCGCCCTGCTTTAAGCTTAGCTCTCTACTTTTACTTCTCTACAAGAATGCGACGGAAAAGCAGATCCAGCCGTCGGCTGGCGGCCTTTGAGGCTTCTAGAACCTCCTCGTGCCCACCCATCACTTCATCAGGCTTCCAGACATTGGTGATCACTGATACAGCGCAGCAGGCAGTTTTGCTAGTTTCGCATACGAGCAGCTCCGGCACGGTCGACATTCCCACAGCATCACATTGCAGCTTTCTCAGCATATCTATTTCAGCCATGGTCTCATAACTTGGTCCCAGCAATCCGGCGTAAACGCCCTGCCTGAGCCCTCTGAAGCGGCTATCTTCGGCAGCAAGTTTTGCCCCAACCGACAAGAGTTTTTCGGTTTGTTTGTTGGCGCAAACAGTGGCAGGCGCCATCACAGCCGGCAATAATCCTTCACTCTTCCACTTGGGGCTTAGGTGGTCGCGGTAACCCGTGAGCACCATCAGGTCGCCGACGTTGAATTCCAAATTGAGCCCACCGGCTGCATTTGTCACAAAGAGGTTAGGCACCCCCCATTCCACCACGGTGCGGGCACCGAGCGAGACCATGTCCCAGCTGTAACCTTCGTAAAGGTGGAAGCGGCCTCTAAAGACAGCCACCAAAGGATCAGCAGCGCCACTGCCGAGTCGGCCAATTGTGAGCGTACCCGAATGCCCGGCCACCGAAGGAGCATGACCGAATAGGTCGGTGTAAGAAAGCACTATAGAGTTTTGCAGACCCTCGAGTACATTCACCCCCGAACCGAGAATGACAGCGGCATCAGGAGTGACCGGATAGGTTTTGCGGATGCGACCAACAGCGTCGGCTGCGCTTATCTGTGTTACCTCAGTCATCGACTTTCCTTCTTTCGACATCTAGAACTCCAACAAAAACAATTAGAACTTCAAGCAGTAAATAGTCTTACATCGGCTTGAATAGCCCGATCACAGCAATCAACGTAAAAGGCAGGCGGTTATATCGGGCGAGAGACTTTGCCCAGAAGGCAGACCGAGACCCAAAACCTTCAGCCCCGCGTGAGCGGCGATGAGCATGGCCGGCACCAGGTTATAGCAATAGAAACCGACATTGAGACTGCGCAAAAAGTCTAGCTGCGCCGAGTCGGGTACCTGTCCATCGCGCAGACCGGCTGCCACCACGGACGGCACTCGCCCCAAGGGATTACCCAGAGTCCAGGTTTCTTCCTGGTCCATCGTATCGGCAGCATTGAGGTAGATATTGTTGACCACAGGGAAACGCGGTCCCACAGAAGCATCGTTCGGTCCGACAAGGGGATTATCTCCGCTCAAATTGACGTGGTCATTGACCAAGACAACCGAAGCGAAAGTTGCAAGCCCTTCGCAATGGGCTCTATCGACAATGATCGCCACTTCGGCTTTATCCTTGCTTCTTAGAAGTTGGATCACGGCCCGGTCGAAACCTGCCGGATGCACGAAACCATCAACGGTCCCAGTAAAGTCGATGAGTTTGGCATGGCGTAATTTCAATTCTTCACTCCTCCAGCGTTTAGGTTCAAAACCGACGAACCGGCACCTTTCCAATCCAGCTGCAACCAATCGTTCAAAGTGCCTGCTATATCGGCAAAACCTTCTCTAGCACCGAGATCGTGCTGGCTAGCTTCCTGCTGCTTGAAGCTTGGGCTGTAGGCAATAAGAGGCACATACTCGCGAGTATGATCGGTGCCCGGAGCAGTCGGATCGTTGCCATGGTCGGATGAAATAATGAGCAAATCATCGGGCTGCATCGACTGCATAATCTTGCCCAACCAGTCATCAATTTCGCTAAGCGCCTGACCGTAGCCTTTGGCATCACGTCTATGACCATAGAGCGAATCGGTATCAACCAGGTTGGTAAAGATCAAGCCAACGTGGTCAGGTTTTGTCTTACTAGTCTCGATCCGCTTATAGTCGACTTCTTGGCGCAGGGCTTGCAAAGTCAATTCCAAACCTTCGCGATTGGAGCCGGTATGTTTGGCATGCGAAAGTCCGTTACCGACGAAGATATCTTCGATCTTGCCGATGCCGAATACACCGACGCCACTATCAAGTGTATAGTCGAGAAAGGTCTTAGCCGGCGGGGGCACCGCATAGTCCCGACGGTCTGCCGAAATGCGCTTAAAGCCACCCTCGGCTAGAGAGCCCTTAAACGGTCTGGCAATCACTCTTCCGACACGATGGGGACCATCCAAAATTTCTCTGGCAATCTCGCACCACTTGTAGAGCGTCGCTAGGGGTACAACGTCGACATGGCAAGCAATCTGAAAAACACTGTCGCCGCTGGTATAGACAATGGGGAAACCGGTTTCAACGTGTTTCTCACCAAGGTCATCCAGCACCTGGGTGCCCGAATAGGGCTTGTTACACAAAATTCCTTTGCAGCCTGTTTCTTGAATAAAGCGGTCGATCACTTCAGGGGGAAAACCCTGGGGATACATGGGAAAGGCTGTGGGCGAAATAATGCCCATCATTTCCCAGTGTCCGGTCTGGGTGTCCTTGCCGTTACTGGCCTCAGCCAACTTGCCAAAGTATCCAGCGCAGGAATTACAAGGGGCGACACCATGAATATGGGTTATGTTGCCGAGACCGAGAGCAGCCATGTGGGGCAAATGCAGACCGCCGACTTCTCTAGCGGTATTGGCAATTGTGTTGCAATTGCCGGCGTCTCCGAATTTCTCATGGTCTGGTGATGCACCGATACCGCAGCCGTCTATGACAACGACAACGGCTCTTTTATGGGCTTTCGATTTATTGCTCTCAGTCAATTTGCGCACCTGCTTGAGATTATCCGGGGAACGAAAGTGAGAGCGACGAACGCCCTCTTCAAAACACCATGAGAGACATGGTCTATAAATATTAGCAGGCGGTTAGCTCTTTACTTATTAGAAACAAGCGCCAATTGTAAAGCGCTCAGTCCGGGCGCCTTCCAAAACCGGTCAAATCTTTCTGTAAAGCTTATTTTGTTCAGCAAGAAAATAGTTGAGCCCGGTAAGCCGGCTCTGTTAGGTTGCGGTATCTCCTCCTCCAACTTTATCCAAGATCACCAGCCAAGACCGAAAAACGCATCCAAGCACAGGCTCACCTACTTCCTCGGCGCTACGCACGGGAAGCATCAGGTGTCACCCTGTTCTAGGCTCTTTGAGATATGTGCTATTCGGCTCTTTCTTGGTTTGATTGATTCGGCAGCCGGTCCTGTCAGTCTGGTCTGCCTAAACACGGTGATAGCCACCGTCAGGGGATGAAGTGAGCGAGAGTTTGCACCCAAATCGGTTGGGGGCGCAAACGACAGAGAATTTCGCCAACCAAAAACTTAACGTCCAGGAGTAGCTAGATATGAAGAAGATCTGCCTCGCGCTGTCTCTGGTCGCGGCAAGCTTCGGCTTTGCCAGCGCCGCTCAAGCGCAGAACCTCAACCTCGTCATCACCCCCAACGGGGCGTCGGTGCAGTACATCGACTTTGGTCACGGTCATCGCGGCTGGGACCCCCGCTGGGACAACCGTGGCTACGACCCGCGCTGGGACAATCGCCGCTGGGATCCGCGCTGGGACAACCGCTATGACCCGCGTTGGGACAACCGCCATCGCCGTCCGCCTGTGGTGATCATCCCCGGTCCGCCGGTGTTCATCCCCGCTCCGCCGGTGTACCTGCCGCCCCCGCCCCCGCCGCGCATCCAGTATTACTACGACCAGTACGGTCGTGAATACTTCATCGACCGCTGGGGCGACATCTGCTACACCGGTCGCTACGTCCGCTGAGCAGCACAGCCAGGGCCTAGCTTGACTCTTTGCTGAGCCAAGTTCGGCTATTTTCACCAAGAGACCGCAGGGCATCCTGCGGTCTCTTTTTTCAGCGAAATATACTATTGCATATAATATTTAGCTAATGCTTAAAAGCCAAGCGATACGGGCAGAAATAAATTTGGCTGTCGTAGCTAGCCTAGCTGCGCTAGTAAATGCTAATCTGTTATTAGATATTCCGGGGAGGCTTTCATGGTCAATACAGATTTGCTCTCTATCAACAATGTGGCGGACCGTCTTCAACTTTCGGTTCACCAGTTGCGTCGCTGGGAGCTTATGTTTGGTCTGGAAATCAAACGCGGTCGCGGTCAACAGAGGCAGTATCGACCAGAGGACCTATCGGTTCTTGAGCGCATCAAGGAATTGGTTGAACAAGGCTGGCCAACCTCTCAAATCAGACCGCAACTGGAAGCCGAAGGACTGCTCACACCAAAACTCATAGGCATGCCCGCCGCCCCAGGCAATCCCGAAATGCTGCAGGAGTCTATTATCGGCCTGCGCAGCTTTGTAGAAAGAAGATTCATCGAGATATCCAAACAGATTGATGAACTAAGACAGCTGATGATCTCGCTCACCCTCAAGCAAGAGCTTTCCACAGACAAAACCTCACCGTGGCAGCCTGTGGCCACCGAATATGTGCAGACACCTAAAGCTCCTCCGCCCCAGGAAATCACCATCGGTCCTCAGATTTCAATCGATCCCCCAGTCAAACCGGTCACGCCGGCGCTCCCGCCAGCACCTTATCAGGCTCCGCAGACTCCCTACCAATCAGCTCAAACAGCCAGACCCGCAACAGCGCCTAGTCGCAGTGATGGGGATGCCTTTTTCACCAGACCGCTGCCCGGCAGTGCGGCAGCTGAGCAGAAACCAGTGGTAAGACACAGCACAATTCCGCCCCTGCCTTCAGTTTCTTCTTCTCCTTCAGAGACCGAGTCCCCGCAAGCTCTACCAGCACCGGCTGCGCCAGTTAAGCAAGAAACGGCTCAATCTGTAAATCAAGAAACGGCTTCGCCGGTCGGCCAAGATACTGCAGCAGCAAGCGAAGCAGCTCCGCTTAATGCTATGGAAGACCGCTTCGCCATTCCGCCCCTTCCTCCGAATCCATTTTTACCCCCTAGCTCAGCCCAGCAGAGCTTTGCGCCCCAAAGCGAACCAGCTCCCAGTCCACAAGGCAGCCACATCCAAGACCTCGTCAGTCAGACTCGCGCTATCTTCGAGAGCTCCGAAGCTGCTTCAGAATCTGGCGTTAACTCAGACTCTTTCTCACCACCGGCCAGTTCAGACTTTTCTGGGGACTCTCCTGGAGCCTTATCTGGAGCCCTATCTGGTGACATAAATGAAACTCTGCCGGAGCTTGAACCAGAATCTCCCGAAATTTCTCTAGCAGAAGTTTCTCTAGAAAACCCTGAACCTGAATTTGAACTAGAGGTGTCGGACCAGCAGGCTCAGCCCGAGCAAGTTTCTCAGAGCGAGCCTACCCCACAGCAGTTGGCCCAACCGGTGGCTATACCCCAGGGTCCGCAGGTCAACTTCGGGCCAAATGTATCGGCACCGACCCCACAGGTAACCCCGCAAAGGGTTGACGACAATTTTGGTCTAGGAGAAGTAACAGACCAGAACTATCTCACTGTTCTTGGTCGAGCTCTAGACCTGATCGGATGGACCGACGAACAGGCAGACACCTATTCTTTCAAGGCTTTCGGAGTGCCGCATTGGGACGAACTCGGTCGCAGCCAGGCGGAAAAATTAGTGGCACACCTGATTGCCCTGCTTAAAGAACAGCTCTAGAGAAAAACTCGTATTTACCCCACTGACAAAGCCCCAAAAACCACCTAATATATCGACACTGAGAGTTGAACTAAGCATAAGCCCAGGGCAATTCCAGTCTCGACATCGCAGGTTCTCCAGGGAGAATGACCAGGGATGGTTGTTACCGAGGGCGGCACCGGTCCTGCGACCAATTCAAAGTCTAGAAAGGCGCTAACTGCAACAGGTTAGCGCCTTTCTTTCTTAGAAAAGATTTTGCCATAGAAAATACTTGATATCTTGAATAGGTCTTTGCTAGGGATAAGGAGTACCCGTTTTGAATTAAATTGAGAGGAAGCCGACTTAAGCCAACAACCAGCGCCTAGTCCTAGTTTTGAGCTTTCGGTCTGTCTCCACTTGAGATTCGGGGACTCGTAGCAACTATCTATCAATCCATACCGATGCCGCTCACGTAGAGTGCATCGGCTTTGCTTTAACAGAGGAGCAATATGTCCAATCAAGAAGAAAAGCTGTCTGTTTCTGAGATGGTCGCGGTCGTCCAGGCCATGACCAGCGATCCGGAACTTCTCAAACTCTATGACGAGGGCGACAAGGTTTCGAGTTCGCAAACCAAGCACGATGTGGCTCACGCCTATTCCGTGCTCAGCACCGCCGAGTACCTCAAGGCGGAAGTGCTGAAGCGCTTCCCCACGATGCTCGACGAAGTGGCGGCCCAGGTCGTCATCCCCGCCGGCGCCTTCCTGCACGACATCGGTCGGGCAGTGTCGGTAGACGATCACGCCACCGCCGGCAAGGAAATCGCCCTCGACTACCTCGGCAAGAAGGGCTTCTCCAACCGTATGGCCAGCCGCGTCGCCGCTGTGGTTGCCTGCCACCGCTCCGACACCTTCCTCAAGATCTCCATCGAGGGTCTGAAGAAGTTCCCGGAACTGGCCATCGTTGTCATCGCCGACAAGTGCGTCGGTGATGAAGACCGTGTCCGCCCCGGTCGCGCCATGGCTCTCCGCCTTTTCAGCGCGGTCGGTCTGGCACGCGTCAACTGGTGGAACAACGCCCAGCACGATCGCGTCAATTTCGCCATCAAGAAGAGCGAGCTCTTCGTGGACTCCGACGATGCTCCCACCATGGAACACGCCGGCGCCATCGTGCTCAAGCTCAAGCTGGACGAGCGTGTCGCCCCTGCCCGTGAGCTGCTCGACCTGTACGCCCGCCGCTTCCATTCCTGCGGTCGCGGTGCCAAGTCGCTCGGCTTCGTCTTCCGTATCGAAGTGAACGGTGTTCGTTTCTACTTCGACGATGACAAGGGCTCCTGGCTGCCACTCAAGGGCTTCAACGTGCCCCTGCCGTAAGCGCCAGCGCAGGCACAGGCGTTGGGTCGGGTCGACTAATCCAGCTCAATCAACTGATTGGACTGGCTTGGTCAGCCCGACCCTTCGCAAGGACCGACTGAAAGCAAGAGAGCCCCGTCTCTCCTGCTTTCTCTTTTGCTCATTTCTATTATACTCGCTAGTATTGATGCAAAGACCTAAAAGCTGGAAAGTTTGGTTCTGAAGAGCTATCCAACCGGTACAATAAGGTTATGATTGAAGACTTCAATCCAACTGAGAGATCGAGAAATAAGCCATGTCGATAGTCAACGACATCTGGAAAATCTACAGAGCGTCAGCCGAAAGCTGTGTCAAGGCCGGTCAATACGCCGATGCGGAAAGACTATGGCTGGCGGCCCTAGAAGTTGCTGAAGACTACGGTCCCGACAATGCCATGCTCACTACTTCTCTTGAAGGTCTTGCTGAAGTTTTTTGGTACCAGGGCAAACATGAGTTTGCCGCGCCCATCTGTCGCAGACTGCTGAGAATGTACGAACAAAAGCTCGGTCATAATCATCAAGACGTAGGCACCATGTCTTACAACTTGGCTTTGCTCTACCATTCCTGGGGCAAATATGTCGAAGCCGAACCTTTCTACAAACTCTCAATGTCTGTCAAAACAAGGGTGCTGGGCGGCAGACATCCTGAGGTGATTGCCCTTCTAGGCAACTATGCCGACCTTTTGCTCATGCTTGACCGCGTGGAAGAAGCCCGTGAACTAAAGGCCCTGGCGGAAAAGGTGAAAGCGACAAGCTGGAAGAAAACCGGAAACTGGCAAGCTATGCCCTCACCGGAAAACAGCGAAACACTCTCCAGTCAAAAGTGAGTAAATGACTTTCGGTCTGATCGGCTGGCTCAAATCTCGCCACAAAGCGATTGATTACGACATACCAGTCTATTATCCAAGCAGGGACAAACGAGACAACCGCGAATGGCTCGTGGTCAACGGCTTGGGCGGCTACAGCATGGGTACAATCTGCGGCGCTAATCGCAGGCGATATCATTGCGTCCTATCAGCGGCGCTTTATCCTCCAGTCTGGCGCCATATAGTTCTATCCAGGGTGGAAGAACTGATCACAATCGGCTCAAACACCTATGAATTGGCAACAAGCAGCTGGACATCCGGGGTTATCTCACCGACCGGTTACAAGCATCTCGAGTCTTTCACATTCCTGCCCGTTCCCACCTGGGTTTTCGAGCTTAATGGTCGCTATTTGATCAAACAACTGGTCATGCCCTATGGCAAAAATGAGGTCTATCTCAATTACCACTATTTAGGTGACCTTTCCCTCAGCGAAAGCGGTAAGCAGCCGTCAAGCGAAGAGCCGGCTTTAACTTGTCGCTTTCTAGTCGGCTTCCGTGATTTCCATAAACAAGTCAAAGGTTCGTCGGACGACCGCTATCCCCAATTTGTCTCGCCCAATCAATCAATGGTCATTCTCAACGAAAGCGGCGCACGCCTTTGCTTGACCTGGCAAGAAGGGCAATACGAAGCCCAGAAACAATGGTGGTGGGACTACAAATACACAGAAGAAACCAATAGGGGCGAACCAGACAATGAAGATCTCTTCCTGGTGGGAGCCGTAACCAGCAAGCTGCGTAAAGGCAAAGATCTTTCCATTGGCGCCAGTTTTGAAAACGCCATCGCCAATCCTGACGGGCATGCCGAAATTGAGAAATTGATCGAACGACAAAACCTCTTGATTAAGCGAGCCAGTTTGCCGCGTTCGCAACGCACAGACCAACTCATATTGGCATGTGATCAGTTTTTGGTGCCCGCATTCGAAGAAGATCGCAAGGCAGGCAGCCGCTTCCCCGAAGCCAATCAAGAGGAAAACCGCAACCTCTCGGTTCTGGAGGGCTATCCCTGGTTCAACGATTCGGGACGCGCCGCCCTGATGAGCTTACCCGGACTCTGTCTTTCAACCAGGCGCTTCGCCCAAGCCAAGGCAGTTCTTAAAACTTTCGCTGGAAGACGAAAAGACGCCTTGGTAGCCAATCGCACCGTCAATCCTAAAGAAGAAGGAGAGAAGACTCCTACTCTGGAATACAATTCTCTCGATACTTCTTTCTGGCTTTTCTGGGCTACTTGGCACTATTACCGCATAACTAGAGACAAAGAGACAGTCACTCAGCTACTCGATGAGCTCTGCGCGATTTTCACCGCCCTGGAAGATGACACCATATATGGCATCAAGCTCGACCATAGCGACGGCTTAATAAGCTGCGAACTGCCATCGGTAGAGTTCTCATGGATGGATTCCCGGGTGGCTGAGATTCCCATTACCCCTAGAGCCGGCAAAGCAGTCGACCTCAATAGTCTTTGGTATAACGCCCTTGCTTCTCTGCATAACTTATTAGGCGAGAGCGATCTAGAATACAAAAGCGATGAAAAGCTGCTCAGTCGCCTTGAAAACAGGCTAAAGCAAACAAAAGAAGGCCTCAAGAAATTCTGGAACGGCGAGCTTTCTTGTCTTTACGATGTCATCGACACACCCAGTGCCAACGAGAAAGAGAAAAGTCGCAAAAAAGATGCAAGCCTCAGGCCTAATCAGCTGTTTGCCGTTGCTCTACCTTTCAGAGCTTTTGAAAGAGATCAAGAAAAACAAATCCTCGCCGCCATCGAAAATGAGCTGATTACGCCTATGGGCATAAGAACTCTCTCTCCGAACGACACACAGTATCAAGGTCTCTATGGTTGCGGTTTTGAACACGCCGATCAGTACCACCGCGACCTTTCTTATCACCAGGGCACAGCCTGGCCTTTTCTATTGGGCTTTTATTGCGATGCCTTGCTCAATGTTTATGGACCACTACCGGAAACCAAGAGCCGAATTAAGATAATTCTTTCGCCCTTGCTTGAGCACCTCACACAAGAGTCACTTGTGGGAGGTGTTTCTGAAATTTTTGACGGCGCCCGTCCTCACCTGGCCAGGGGTTGCCCGGCTTACGCCCTCTCAACCGCCGAACTGATGCGCTGGCAGACCTGGTTGAGCCGGCAATAGAAGCCGGCAATAGAAGCCGGCAATAAAAGTCGCCAACATAGGCTTAATTGGGCAAGTTTGAGAAAGAAGTGATTATCAAGCGACATAAAGATATATCGGGGTGGTATGAAATTGAGTGAGTCCTCTTTTTAAAGCCCAAAACCGGAAACTCTTTCTTGCTGATGTTCAAATCCAACCTCAATCGCGGCCAATCACAAAATCAAAAGCCTAAAGAGAGCGGCTCCGGCCCGCTTAAATTGCCGCGTCTTTGGAACGCACCAGCCATAGAAGACCTAAACAGCATTCTTGCCCAAGCCAAGAAGCGCGACGGATTTGATGTGGAACTGCCCTTTTCGGTAAGCGGACAAAACTCTCTTTATCTGATCAAAGTTTCTTGCCCGCCTGAAGGGGACCCGCTCTGGACTTTCTATATCGGCTCCCTCACCTCTACCGAAGTAAAATGGACCCTACCGTCAATTGACGTTCTATTGGTTCACAACTTGGTTTTGTCCGAATGTACAGGGCAAGATTCGGTTGATTTGATCTCTGATCACTCGCAGCAGCCAAGCTATCAGCGCTCCAGCACCGGTAATTTCTCCATTCCGGAAGCACCGGAGTCGCAGGCAGTCAGCCAGAGCATGCAAGGAATTACCGACTACACGCGCAATCTTGGACCCAAAGACCCCAACCGTTCTGATAACCAGCAAGCCGCCTTAGAAGGAGACTTGGAAAAACTAGCTCTACCTGCGGTATTGCAATCACTACACCTGGGCAAGAAAAGCGGACGCTTGACCTTGGGCGGTACTGAAAGCGGTGCTGAGATCTATATGGAAGACGGTCAGCCCACCCATGCCATCTGCGGTGAGTTTAATGGCGACAACGCCATAATCGATGTCTTGACCTGGGTTTCAGGCAAATTCAAGTTTTACGAAAATGAAGTTTCGCCCGATAAGACAGTGACCAAGCGACTCGACAGTCTGATAATTGAAAGCATGGGCTATCTAGACCAAAGCAATTATCTAAAAAATATTGGTCTGACCATGGACACTTTTCTCAGGCAGGTCTATCCCAATTTGTCTGAAACGCAATTTGAGCAATTGGCAGGTCGCGGCACCGGCTATAACATGCAATTGCAGAAAGACTTTTATGTAGAGATTGACAATCAAACCAATCTCTTCGATTTGCTTAGACGCATGCCCCTAACCAAGCTGGAATGGGTGCCGGTGCTTTACAATCTGCTCCAGGTTGGACTGGTGCAACTGGCTCTGCAAGCCAGCACACAAACGCCAAGCGAAGCATCAATAGAGCCGGCCTATCAGATTGACGAAGCAGCAATTCAGAATGCGCTCAAGACCCTGATGAGACCGGAAACCGAGGTCTATTCCTATCCAGTGCTGCAGTTTTTTGTCAAACAAGAACTCGGACGCTTTGAGCGCGACGGCAAAGCCTTTTCACTGATTATTTTCGACCTCATGTCGGATAACGGCGGTAACTTAGAGATCGTGCCGAGCGGCATAGCCAAAGCCTTATTGCATAGGGTCAAGGGCGTAAAGCGCGAAATAGACATTTTGGGTCATTTTGAAACTTTCGACTTTGGCATATTGCTGCCCCAGACAAGCAGTAAGTCTGCTATCGTAGTGGCTCAACGAATCTTGGAGAGAATGAAAGCCTCACCCATACCTGGTATGGAAACAGCAAATCTTAGTATGGCTTTCGGCATCGCCGCTATTCCACAAGACTGTAAGACTGCCGGCGGACTTTTGAGCGTCGCCTCGGAAGCAAAAAAATATGCAAGACGCAACAATCTGCCCATAGTTGAATTCAAGTCATGCGAAGGTAAGACATGACCGGAATTCCCGGGTAAGAAAACAAAGAAGCACTGAAAGTAAACCAACCTCGATCGGAAGAACGCAGTCACAATGGCCCTAGTCAATTACGGAACAAAAGAAATCAACTTCAAGCTGGTCTATTACGGCACAGGCTTGGGCGGCAAGACGACCAATCTGAAAATCATCCACAGTCAGCTGGCACCGCAATCAAGAGGCGAACTGGTCAGCCTCGCCACTGAAACAGAAAGAACCTTATTCTTCGACTTTATGCCTCTTGATCTAGGTTCGATCAATGGCTTCAAGGCAAGAATTTCAATGTACACAGTGCCTGGACAGGAAGAGTACAACAAAAGTCGCAAGCTCATTTTGCGTGATGTAGACGGCATTGTTTTTGTCGCCGACTCCAACGTCACCCGCTCGGAAGAGAACCAGGCATCACTGCGAAATATGATGGACAACCTGAGAGAATACCGCCTTACTCTGGAAGACATTCCCTGGGTTTTGCAATACAACAAACGCGATCTGACCACTGCCATGGATGTAGAAAGAATGGAAGCCGAACTCAATCACTCCAGAGTGCCGGCCTTCGAAGCCGTAGCCATGGAAGGTAAAGGAGTCTTCAGTACTCTCAAGTCGATTACCAAACTAATGCTCAACAGGGCACGCAGCGGCGACTAAGGCAAGAGCGAAGACATCATTGATTCTTCGTTGACCAAACTTTCCTACCCTCTATAGTACCTTTCGGCAAAAAAAATTGGAGAGGGTAGCCGAAGCTACCCTCTCGCAATCGTCAAACATCAGCGCGGACGAGCAGCCTTGGGATGCTGAGCCTCGAGCAGACGAATCAGTTCGACACCGTCGGGGCTACCCCAACCGGTAGGATGATCGAAGCCAGGCGCAGCTTTGTAGCCCGGTCCCCGACCCGCACCGTTTTCACCGGTGAGAATATCGAAGAAGGCTTTATCCCTGTCGGCCGAACGACCGAGACGGTAGATATGGGCATTGGCAGGACCAAGCCTCTTACCCAGAGCCTCGACCGAAAGCCCCCAGAGGGCTGCCCAACTGGGCGAACTGGCGCTTGTGCCGCCAATCTTAGCCCACTGCCCTTCAAAGTAAACCGAATAGCCGGTGTAGGGATCGGCAGCCATGGCAATGTCGGCCGAAACACGTTTGTCGCCCTTCGGCACACCACTGCCATGCTGCCAGGACGGACGGGCGAAGTGATTGGAAATGCCGCCCCCTGAGCCAGACCAAGCCGACTCACTGCTGCGCTTGCCCCCGCTCAGATAAAGAGACGTGCCACCAACAGCGGTGACATAGGGACTGGAAGAGGGAAAGTCCACTTCCCAGCGCAGCTTCTTCTCTTTGCAGTCGTAAACGCCGTCATCGCCCGAAGAAGCGAACAGGGCAATACCCTGAGCCGCCGCTTGTTTGAAGATGGCGTTTTCGGTCTTGATCATGAGCCAGCCGGTGCCGCGCTCGCAAAGTCCCCAGCTGACGCTCATCACGTCGGCTTTGTTATCGGTGACCATCTGGTTGAAGGCCAAGGCGAAGTTGACAAAACGGGCATCGGCAGCGATGTACATATAGATATCGGCTGCGGGAATCTGCGCCCCCATTAGCTCGAGATCCATGGTGGTTTCATCGTTCACCGCAGTGGTTGTACCGCCAATGGCAATGTCGATGACGCGCCCAGTGCGGTTGACACCGTGATGACGCCAATAGGTCTCCACATCGGTCTTTTTGTAACCTTCGGCGGTGACAATTGCCATATCGACGCCCTTGCCGGAGAGCTTACGCCCATTGTCGGGGTTATTGGCATTGGGCAAGTTATAGGCGGAAGCCACTTGCTGCGGCGTCAAAGCCGACTGCGAAGCACGGGGCTTGGCCATCGACTGACTATCGACTGTGCGCGGCTCGCGCTTGGCTCGGCTCTCCAGACGATCGATATCGTTCAGACCAAGCACCGAGACAACGATGTCTTTGAGGTGCTGCGGAATAGACGGATCGCGGTCATTGCTGAAGAAGCTGGCAATACCGCCAGTGGCGGTATTGCCTGAGGCAATGCGATAGTCGTTGATCTCGACTTTGAAAGCCCGCTCGACTTGAGCAACAGTGCCCTCTGCCTGAATGAGCAGACGGTTGGGAGCCACTGCCTTGACTTTGATACCGTTGGCGGTGAGAAACTTGACCACTTCGTCGACATTGGCTTGGCTGGGAGCGTAACGGCGCTCGAAATCGGCCGGCGTCAGAAAGCGGAGATAGTCGACCGACTGCGGATTGCCCTGCCTTTCAAGCAGTGCATCCAAGTCGGCTTCGTCATTGAGCGAAAGACCAATGACAAACTCAATCTTGCGCTCGCGGTCACTGCGACCGATGAGCGTGGAATTACCAACGGTATCAGGAGTGGAACCGGAAAGGGTCACCTCCGAGCTGGAAATTCCGAAAAGATTGCCCAAACTACGCCCGGCGTCGGTGAAATACCAGGCACAAAGAGAAAGCAGGCTGACCACGGCGACGATGCCGAGCAGCCTGCCGGAGATTTTCTTACGCATAGTTCTTCCTGATTAGATCTGGAGATTACAGGCTGAGCCGTTCATCTTCTCCAGAGCCTGCACCCGCTCGGGAACAGGCGGATGAGTGAGCTGAAGCATACGCCAGAAGCGCACCAAACGCTGCCAGAGACCCTGGGGTTCCGGCTCGGCACGGCTGGCATCAAAGAGAGGATCGATGGTCATGACCGGACGCAGGGCGCGGTAAAGTTCGGCATCACGTCCACGCGGTCGATTCTTTTCCACATAGGCGACCAGCTTCAGAAGTGCCGTAGCCAAGTCGCATGGCTTGCCGGTCATGAGCGAACCGGTGGCATCGGCAGCCGATTCGCGCGAGCGCATGACGAACATCTGCACCACTTTGGTCATCTGCCCGGTGAGCTGGAAAATGAGAAACATGACCACCCATTCCAGAATGCCGGTGAAAAATCCACGCGGCTTGCTGCGCAATTCAGGACGCACACCGAAATCTTTGTTGAAGATACGGATGCCGGCCATGAGCACCTTGACACCGGCGTCGACGATCATGAAGAAGATCATCGACAAGACCGAAAGCATCGAGTTGATGGCCACGTCATAGTTTTTGACGTGGCCAAGTTCGTGAGCGAAGACTGCTTCAATCTCGGCATCGGTCATGCCGGTGAGGAAAAGCCCGCGGGTGGCGGCAACCACTGCCTTGCGGTGGATGGGGCCGGTGGCAAAAGCGTTGGGCAGCGGATTGTCGGAGATGTAGACCGGCGGCTTGAATTTCAGCCCGCTGCGAGCATAGACCCGGTCGACAATGTCGATAAGACGCTTGTGCTCAGGATTCTGCGGGTCGGCGGGCGTCGACTTGGTCATGGCAATGGCGATCTTGGCGCTGAACCACCAGGAAAGCACCGGCACCAGGAACCACAAGAGCCCAAAACCGAGCTGGAAACGGTAGCTGTAGCCAAATCCCCAGAAAGCAGCAAAGACAAGCAATCCCATCAAACCATAGCCGGCCAAGGTCTTCAGCCAAGTCTCCAGAAGGCGCTTTTTCATGCGCGAATAGTTTGGATCATCGGGTCCGATGATCCGGTATTTCTTGAACATTTGGACCTCCATATTTTGGATGTTCTGAGAGGTCACCCCAATACGGCCCGGTCTAGAGAACAAACGTTCCTCTGAGTCAGACCGAAAAGCATCTCGTATTGCGGGTGTTTGTGTTGAGAAAGAAAAAAATAAATACCTGTAAAGTTTATGAAGCTGGGACTTAGTCGTTCAACTCATATCGTTATATGAATCATGAAACTTTCAAAGAGAAGTTAGCGCAGCCTCGCAAACAAGCCACAAACCCCGCCTGACAACCACCCTCCTGCGGCAGACTGAACAAGCAACCTCAAGAATTTCCCCGATCCGCTTTTCTACTACTTTCTATCATATACAAAAAAAAAAAAAAAAAAAAAAAAAAAAAAA
>Ga0056911_1000536_pt1 | contig 19502 bp, 8 predicted proteins | sample EBPBio132013_DNA_FD_55022 | JGI IMG/M metagenome (GOLD analysis project Ga0056911, IMG submission 55022) | Wastewater treatment Type I Accumulibacter community from EBPR Bioreactor in Madison, WI, USA - Reactor 2_5/13/2013_ DNA | ecosystem: Engineered > Bioreactor > EBPR > Anaerobic-Aerobic >... | reverse complement strand
CCGCGCGTGATCGAGGTGCTCGATGCGGTCTCGGCCAAGCCGACCCACACCGTGGCCCGACTGCCCCTGGTGGAAGGCCTGCCGACCGGCAACGACGCGGTGCCCACCGGCGTGCGTTCGATCGGCTGGCGCGCCGACGCGCCGGCCACCCTGGTCTGGGCCGAGGCCCAGGACGGCGGCGATCCGGCGCGGGAAGCCGCGGTGCGCGACGCGGTGTTCATGCAGGCGGCGCCGTTCGCGGANGGGCCGGTGAAGCTGGCCGAACTGGCTTCGCGCTACGGCGGCATCACCTGGGGCCGCGGCGACCTGGCACTGCTGGACGAGTACTGGTGGAAGACCCGCCGGGCCCGAACCTGGCGGATCCGGCCGGACCAGCCGGCGCAGGCGCCGGCATTGATCGTGGAGCGCTCCTTCGAGGACCGCTATTCCGACCCGGGCGAGCCGGTCACCGTGGCCGACGCGAATGGCCGCCAGCGCCTGCTGACCAGCGCCGATGGCGGCAGCCTGTTCCGGATCGGTGCCGGCGCCTCGCCCGAGGGCGACCGTCCGTTCGTGGACCGCTACGAGCTGGCCAGCGGCAAGACCGAGCGCCTGTTCCATTCGCAGGCGCCGTACTACGAGGTGCCGCGCGGGCTGCTGGACGATACCGGCAGGCGCCTGCTGGTCACCCGCGAATCGCCCACCGAGCCGACCAACTACTACGTGCGCGATGCGGCGGCCGCACCGCTGCGCGCGCTGACCGCCTTCCCGCACCCGACGCCGCAGCTGCGCGACGTGAGCAAGGAGCAGATCCGCTACACNCGTGCCGACGGCGTGGAACTGACCGGCACCCTGTACCTGCCGGCCGGCTACGACGCCGGGCGCGACGGTCCGCTGCCGGTGCTGATGTGGGCCTATCCGCAGGAGTTCAAGTCGGCGCAGGCGGCCAGCCAGGTCACCGACTCGCCGTATCGCTTCAACCGGGTCAGCTATTGGGGCCCGCTGCCGTTCCTGGCGCGCGGCTTCGCGGTGCTGGACAACCCGTCGATGCCGATCGTGGGCGAGGGCGACGCCGAGCCGAACGACACCTACGTCGCGCAACTGGTCGCCAGCGCGCAGGCGGCGGTGGACGAACTGTCCCGGCGCGGCGTTGGCGATCGGCAGCGGATGGCGGTGGGCGGNCACTCCTACGGCGCGTTCATGACCGCCAACCTGCTCGCGCACAGCCGCCTGTTCAAGGCCGGCATCGCCCGCAGCGGCGCCTACAACCGCACGCTCACGCCGTTCGGCTTCCAGTCCGAGGAGCGCAACTTCTGGCAGGCGCAGGACACCTACCTGGCGATGTCGCCGTTCAACCACGCCGACCGGATCAAGGACGCGCTGCTGCTGATCCACGGCGAGGAGGACAACAACTCCGGCACCTTCCCGATCCAGAGCGAGCGCATGTTCGCGGCGATGAAGGGCCTGGGCGGCAACGCGCGGCTGGTGATGCTGCCGAACGAGTCGCACGGCTACCGCGCCCGCGAGTCGATCCTGCACATGCTGGCCGAGACCGACGACTGGCTGCAGCAGCACGTCGCCCGGCCGGCGAAGTGAGCCCCGCGCGGACGGCGGGCCGGCCTACAATGGGCGGCCCCCACCTCCGCAACGTTCCCATGAAGAAAGCCGTCGTCCTGGTGTCCGGTGGCATGGACTCGGCCGTGGTCCTGGCCATCGCCCGCGAGCAGGGCTTCGCGGTGCACGCGCTGAGCGTGCGCTACGGCCAGCGCCACACCTCCGAACTGGAAGCGGCCGACCGCGTCGCCCGCGCGCTGGGCGCGGTGGCGCACAAGACCGTGGGCGTGGACTTGCGCAGCATCGGCGGTTCGGCGCTGACCGACGACATCGAGGTGCCGGACGCCGGCGGCGAAGGCATCCCGGTCACCTACGTGCCGGCGCGCAACACCATCATGCTGTCGCTGGCGCTGGGCTGGGCCGAGGTGCTGGGCGCGGCCGACCTGTTCTGCGGGGTCAACGCGGTGGACTATTCCGGCTATCCGGATTGCCGGCCGGAATTCGTGGAGGCCTTCGAGCGGCTGGCCAACCTGGCGACCAAGGCCGGCGTGGAAGGCGCCGGCATCCGCGTGCACGCGCCGCTGATGCGCATGGGCAAGGACGGGATCGTGCGCGAAGGTTTGCGCCTGGGCGTGGATTTCGCCCAGACGGTGTCCTGCTATCGCGCCGACGCGGAAGGTCGTGCCTGCGGCCACTGCGATGCCTGCCGCCTGCGCGCGGCCGGCTTCGCCGACGCCGGGGTGCCGGATCCGACGCGCTACGCGGGCTGAATGCCGTAGGTGCCGACTGTCAGTCGGTACCTACGTGGTTGTCACCCGCGCCGTCGGTGTCTATGGGTCCAACAGCAGGCCTCAGTGGCTGCAGGCCGGCCCGCCATCGCCACGTCGCCTTTGCCGCAGCGGATCGATCTCCAGGCCGATGCGCAGCGACTGGCCGATGCGCTCGGCGGTCGCGAACACGTGGCGCGCCTGTTCGCGCGGCANCACGTCGTGCGCGGTGCGGTCCCACAGCGCCAGCCAGCGCGCGAAGTGCTGCTCGTCCAGGTCCAGCGGCCGGTGCGCGGCCATCGGGTTGCCGCGATAGCTGCCGGCGCGCAGCAGNACCGAGCACCAGAAGCGCACCAGGGTATCGAGGTGCGCNTCCCAGTCCTCCACGGCGGCCGCGAACACCGGCCCCAGCAGCCAGTCGGTGCGGGCGCGGGCNTAGAAGGCGTGGACGAGGCGGGCGATGCCGGCTTCGTCGGGCAGGTGGGCCGCGGGGTGCGGGTCGGGGAAAGCCATGCCCGTATTATCGCCCCGCACAGCCCCGCTTGTTGTAGAGCCGACTGTCAGTCGGCTGCGGTCCGTTCCGCGGCCATGCGCCTTGCTGGATGTGCCGACTCACGGTCGGCACCTGCGCAATTGGCACAGAGTTGATGCCTGCGCCACCGGTACCCACAGGTCAGCGGAGCGAGGCACGCAGTGTCCGCGTGCCTGGGGAGCGGGAAGGCTGGTGGGCCGTGTTGGAATCGAACCAACGACCAGCGGATTAAAAGTCCGATGCTCTACCGACTGAGCTAACGGCCCGGATGCCGGCGCATGGCCGGACGCGCATGTTAACCGATCGGGCGTGGAGGCTGAACGCGGCAGGCTGGCACGAGCCTGGGCGGTTGAAGCGTCCCGGGAGCGGGCGCATATTCGATTGACCACTTCCTGTCCCGTGCGTCTCACCCGCTGCGACGCCTTGGGCGCAGCCTGCGATGCTCCGCCCCGTCCCCGCCCATGACCCCCCCGGCCTTCCATCCCGCCGTCGCCCGCTGGTTCGACGGTGCCTTCCCCGGCCCCACCGCGGCGCAGTCGGCGGCATGGCCGGCGATCATGGCCGGGCGCAACACCCTGGTGGCCGCGCCGACCGGCTCGGGCAAGACCCTGACCGCGTTCCTGGCCGCGATCGACGCACTGGTGCGCGAGGGTCTGGCCCACGGCGGCGAGCTGCCCGACCGCACCAGCGTGGTCTACGTCTCGCCGCTGAAGGCACTGTCCAACGACATCCGCCTGAACCTGGAGGCGCCGCTGGCCGGCATCCGCCAGGCCCTGGTGGAACTGGGCCTGCCGGACGTGGAGATCCGCGCCGCGGTGCGCACCGGCGATACACCGCAGGCCGAGCGCGCCCGGGCGCGGAAGAAACCGCCGCACATTCTGGTGACCACGCCCGAGTCGCTGTACGTGCTGCTCGGCTCGGCTTCGGGCCGGGCGATGCTCGGCGGTGTGCGCAGCGTGATCGTGGACGAGATCCACGCCCTGGCCGACGACAAGCGCGGCAGCCACCTGGCGCTGTCGCTGGAGCGGCTGGAGGCGTTGTGCGGGCGGCCGCTGGTGCGGATCGGGCTGTCGGCCACGCAGAAGCCGGTGGAGGAGGTGGCGCGGTTCCTGGTCGGCGGCGCCAACGTCTATCCGGCGCGCGACGGGTTGCCCGGTTGGAATGGCGCAGATCCACTGGCCGGCAGCGACGCGGTGCTCGGCGGCAAGGCCACGGCCGACGTGCCCGACTGCGCCATCGTCGACATCGGCTACGCCAAGCGGCGCGACCTGGCGCTGGAACTGCCGCCCACGCCGCTGTCGGCGGTGATGTCCAACGAGCAGTGGGAACAGGTGTACGCGCGCCTGGTCGAACTGGTGCGCGCGCACCGCACCACCCTGGTGTTCGTCAACACCCGGCGCATGGCCGAGCGCGCCGCCTTCCACCTGGGCGAACTGCTCGGCCGCGAGGGCGTGGGCACCCACCACGGCAGCCTGTCCAAGGAGCTGCGGCTGGAAGCCGAGCAGAAGCTCAAGCGCGGCGAACTGCAGGTGCTGGTGGCCACCGCCTCGCTGGAACTGGGNCTGGACATCGGCGACGTGGACCTGGTGTGCCAGCTCGGTTCGCCGCGCTCGATCGCCGCCTTCCTGCAGCGCGCCGGGCGCTCGGGTCACCACGTCGGCGGGGTACCGAAGGCGCGGTTGTTCCCGCAGACCCGCGACGAGCTGGTCGAATGCGCCGCGCTGCTGGATTGCGTGCGCCGCGGCGAACTGGACGCGCTGCGCGTCCCGCCGGCGCCGCTGGACGTGCTGGCGCAGCAGATCGTGGCCGAGGTCGCCGCCACCGAGTGGGACGAGGACGCGCTGTACGACTGGCTGCGCCGCGCCTGGCCGTATGCACGGCTCGGGCGCGGGAAGTTCGACGAAGTGGTGAAGATGCTGGCCGACGGCTTCAGCGACCGCCGTGGCCCGCGTGCCGGCTGGCTGCACCGGGATGCGGTGAACAAGCGCCTGCGCGGCCGCCAGGGCGCGCGCATGGTGGCGACCATGTCCGGCGGCACCATCCCCGACACCGGCGACTACGCGGTCGTGCTGGAGCCGTCTTCGACCTTCATCGGGTCGGTGAACGAGGATTTCGCGGTCGAGAGCATGGCCGGCGACATCTTCCAGCTCGGCAACGCCAGCTACCGGATCCTGCGCATCGAGCCAGGCCGGGTGCGGGTGGAGGATGCGCAGGGCATGCCGCCGAGCATCCCGTTCTGGCTGGGCGAGGCGCCCGGGCGCACGGACGAGCTTTCGTTCGGCGTCTCGCGTTTGCGCGAGGAAGTCGCCGCGCGCATGCCGGACGCGATGGCGTGGTTGTGCGACGAGGCCGGCCTGGACGAACACGCCGCGCGCCAGTTGGTCGACTACCTCGGCGCCACCGCGATTGCCCTGGGCGCGATGCCGACCCAGCGCCGCATCGTGCTCGAACGCTTCTTCGACGAGACCGGCTCCACCCACCTGGTGGTGCACAGCCCGTTCGGCAGCCGCCTCAACCGCGCCTGGGGCCTGGCCCTGCGCAAGCGCTTCTGCCGCCAGTTCAATTTCGAACTGCAGGCGGCGGCCACCGAGGACGCGATCGTGCTGTCGCTGTCCACCAGCCACAGTTTCCCGCTGATCGAGGTATCGAAGTANCTGCATTCGTCCTCGGCGCAGGACGTNCTGGTGCAGGCACTGCTGGACGCGCCGCTGTTCCCGGTGCGCTGGCGCTGGAACGCGACCACCGCGCTGGCCCTGCCGCGCTTCCTCGGCGGCAAGAAGGTGCCGCCGCAGCTGCAGCGGATGAAGTCGGAGGACCTGCTGGCCACGGTGTTCCCGGACCAGGTCGCCTGCCTGGAGAACATCGTCGGCGAACGCCAGGTGCCCGACCATCCGCTGGTCGCGCAGACCCTGGACGACTGCCTGCACGAGGCGATGGATACCGAAGGCTGGCTGGGGGTGTTGCGCGGGCTGGAATCCGGCACCATCGAGGTCGTGGCCTGCGACGTCACCGCGCCGTCGCCGCTGGCGGCCGAGGCGCTCAACGCGCGCCCGTATGCATTCCTGGACGACGCGCCGCTGGAGGAGCGCCGCACCCAGGCGGTGCAGACCCGCCGTTACGCCGATCCGCAGTCGGCCGGCGACCTGGGCCGACTCGATGCCGAGGCGGTGGAGCAGGTGCGTGCCGAAGCCTGGCCACGGGCGCGCAATGCCGACGAGATGCACGAAGCGCTGACCGGGCTGGGCGTGGTCAGCGCCNCCGAAGTCGCGCGCACGCCGGCGTGGGAGCCCTTGCTGCAACAACTGGCGCGCGACGGCCGTGCCACCCGCACGACCGTCGCNGGGCGGCAATGGTGGGTCGCCGCCGAGCGCCTGCCGCAGTGGCTGGCGCTGCACCCCTCGGCGCTGCAGCAGCCGGGCATCGCCGTGCCGGCGGAGTTCGCGCAGGTCGAATGGAGCGCCGGCGATGCGGCGGTGGCGCTGCTGCGCGCGCGCCTCACCGGCCTGGGGCCGGCAACGGCGGCGGCGCTGGCCGACGGCCTGGCGCTGGCGCCGCTGGACGCGGACATGGCCCTGCTCAGGCTGCAGTCGCAGGGCTACGCGATGCAGGGCAGATTCACCCCGGGCACGTCTGCATCGGGCGCGTCCACGCNCGGTGCTGCGGCCGACGAGTGGTGCGAACGCCACCTGCTGGCGCGCATCCACCGTTACACCCTCAAGCGCCTGCGCCGCGAGATCGAGCCGGCGGCACCGCGCGACTTCATGCGCTTCCTGTTCGACTGGCAACGGGTGGCGAAGGCGGCGCAGGTCAGCGGTCCGGAGGCTCTGGCCGGGGTGCTGGCGCAGCTGGAAGGCTACGAGGCGCCGGCCGCGGCCTGGGAAGGCGAACTGTTGCCGGCGCGGATACGCGACTACTCGATCGCCTGGCTGGACGACCTGTGCACCGCCGGGCGCATGCTGTGGACCCGGCTGCGTCCGGCCGAGGCCGAGCCGGGGGCGCCGCGTGGNCCGGTGTCGCTGCGCGGCNCACCGCTGCTGTTGCTGCCGCGGCGCAACGCGTCGCATTGGACCGCACTGGTCCGCGACCCGCCGGGCCAGGTGCAGGACGACGAGGCGATGCTGTCCTCGCGCGCGCAGAAGCTGGCCGACTTCCTCGCCGCGCACGGTGCCTCGTTCTTCGACGAAATGCTCGCCGGTACCCGCCTGCTGCAGACCGAACTGGAGGATGCGCTGGCCGAACTGGTCGCCCGCGGTCGCGCGCACTGCGACAGTTTCGCCGGCCTGCGCGCGCTGCTGGTGCCGGCCTCGAAGCGGCCCACGCCGGGCGGCCATGGCCGCCGCCGCGCGGCGCTGTTCGGGATCGAGGACGCGGGGCGCTGGGCGCTGGTGCGGCGCGCGGCGGCGGATGCCCTCCAGGCCGCCAGCCCGGTCGACGGCTCCGCGGGCACCGCCCCGGCCGCGCGCCCGGTCCGTGCGCCCAGGCCCGACCCGGAGGCGGTTGAGCACGTGGCGCGCGTGCTGCTGCGCCGCTACGGCGTGGTGTGCTGGCGCGTGCTCGAGCGCGAGGCCGGCTGGTTGCCGCCGTGGCGCGAACTGCTGCGCGTCTACCACCGTCTGGAAGCGCGCGGCGAAGTGCGCGGCGGGCGCTTCATCGCCGGCCTGTCCGGCGAGCAGTTCGCCTTGCCGGAGGCCATCGGCCTGCTGCGCAAGGCGCGCTCGCAGGCTGGCGACGGCGTCCTGGTCTGCGTCAGCGCGCTGGATCCGCTGAACCTGTCCGGGACCGTGGTCGCCGGCGACAGGGTGCCGCGGATTGCCGGCGCGCGTCTTGCGTTCCTCGATGGCATGCCGGTGGCGGCGCTGGTCGCCGGCGAGCTGCGGCCGATGGCGGCGATGGAGGCACTGGCGCCGGAAGCGCGGGCGGCCGTGCGCAAGGCCCTGCTGCGCGAGCCGGGCTCCGATGCCGCCGCACTCGTTCAACCCAGCTCGCGCACGATCTCCAGCACCGCCTCGCCGTAGCGGGCCAGCTTGCTGCCGCCGATGCCACCCACCCGGGCCAGTTCGCTCACTGCGGCCGGGCGCAAGCGGGCGATGTCGCGCAGGGTGCGGTCGTGGAAGATCACGTAGGCGGGCACGTTCTGCTCGCGCGCCGCCAGCGCGCGCCAGGCGCGCAGGGCGTCGAACAGCGGCCGGTCGCCGGCGTCCACGTGCAGGGTGCTCTCGCTGCGGCCCGGCTCGCCGCTGCCCGCCGATTTTCCGCGCGCCCTGCGCGGCGCCTCCTCGCGCAGCTGCACCCCCTGTTCGCCGCGCAGCACCGGCCGTGCCGCCGGGCCCAGGCGCAGGCCGCCATGGCCTTCGGCATCGACCTCCAGCAACCCGGCGACGACCAGTTGCCGGAACACGCTGCGCCAGGCGTTCGCGTCCAGTTCGGTGCCGATGCCGTAGGTGGACAGTTCGTGGTGGCGGAACTGGCGCACCTTGTCGGTGTCGGCGCCGCGCAGCACGTCGATCAGGTGCGCGGCACCGAAGCGCTGGCCGCTGCGATACACGCAGCTCAGTGCCTTGCGCGCGGCCTCGGTGGCGTCCCAGGTGCGCACCGGNTGCAGGCAGTTGTCGCAGTTGCCGCACACCCCGGTGCCGTTGCCCGCAGCGAGGTACTCCTCGCCGAACGCGGCCAGCAGCGCCTGCCGCCGGCAACCCGCGGATTCGCAGTAGCCCAGCAATTGGTCGAGCTTGCGTCGTTCCAGCCGCTTGCGCTCCTCGCCGGCCTCCGACTGCTCGATCATCTGCCGCAGCAGGACCACGTCGCCCAGGCCGTAGCCCATCCAGGCCTCGGCCGGCTCGCCGTCGCGTCCGGCGCGGCCGGTCTCCTGGTAGTAGCCCTCGATCGACTTGGGCAGGTCCAGGTGGGCGACGAAGCGCACGTCGGGTTTGTCGATGCCCATGCCGAAGGCGATCGTGGCGCACATCACGATGCCGTCCTCGCGCAGGAAGCGGCGCTGGTTCTCGGCCCGCACCCCGGCCGCCAGGCCGGCGTGGTAGGGCAGGGCGGCAATGCCGCGGCCGCACAGGAACTCGGCGGTTTCCTCGACCTTGCGCCGGGACAGGCAATACACGATTCCCGATTCGCCGGCGTGGCCGGCGAGGAACTCGAGCAGTTGCCGGCGCGGGTTGTCCTTGTGCGCCACCGAGTAGCGGATGTTGGGTCGGTCGAAGGAACTGACGAAGCGGGCCGCCTCCTCCAGCGCCAGGCGCTCGGCGATCTCGCGCCGGGTCGGCGGGTCGGCGGTGGCGGTGAGGGCGATGCGCGGCACCTGCGGCCAGCGCTCGTGGAGCACGGTCAGTTCGCGGTACTCGGGACGGAAGTCGTGGCCCCACTGCGACACGCAGTGCGCCTCGTCGATCGCGAACAGGGCGATCCGGCTGCGTTCCAGCAGCGAGAGGAAGCGCTGGGTCAGCAGCCGTTCGGGAGCGACGTAGAGCAGGTCCAGGGTGCCGTCGAGCAGTGCCTGCTCCACTTCGCGCGCCTCGCCCGCGTCCAGGGTGGAGTTGAGGTAGGCCGCGCGCACCCCCAGCTGACGCAGCGCCTCGACCTGATCCTGCATCAGCGCGATCAGCGGCGACACCACCAGTCCGGTGCCCGGGCGCAGCAGCGCCGGCACCTGGTAGCACAGCGACTTGCCGCCTCCGGTGGGCATCAGCACCAGCGCATCGCGGCCGACGGCGACATGCTCGATGATGGCCTGCTGCTGGCCGCGGAAGGCGTCGTAGCCGAACACCTGGCGCAGCACCGCCAGCGCGTCCGCGGCGGGGCGGGCGTCGGCGACGCGGGGCGTGGGGTGCTGGAGCAGCGCGGTCATCGGCAAAGCATACCGGCCAGGTCAAGCCGGGGCGCCGGGGCATGGCGGCACGGGGGTCGGGAGTTCCCGCACCCTGCCGTAGGGCGAGGCCGTGGCCCGCGCCGCCGTTCAGGCTTCGCGCGCGAACGAGAACAGCTGCTTCAGCGGATGCCGCCTGCGCTCCACCGTCGCCCGCAGCAGTTGCGCGCCCAGCGCCGAATAGGTGATGCCGTTGCCGCCGTACGCCATCGCGAACAGCACCCGCGGACCCCATTGCGGATGCGCGCCGAACCATGGCAACCCGTCGCGGGTCTCGGCGAAGGTCCCGCCCCAGGCGAAGGCCGGCCGCAGCGCCAGCCACGGGAACAGGCGCTCGACTCGCTTCGCCAGCTTGCGCGCCTTCGCCGGCACCCGCGCATCGCGCCGCGCGGGCAGGTCCAGGGCGTCGTCCTCGCCGCCGGCCAGCAGGCGGCGGTCCGGGGTGGTGCGCAGGTACAGGTAGGGCCGGGCGGTTTCCCAGACCAGGCTCCCGGCCAGCGCGCCGAGCATGCCGGCGGGCAGGGGATCGCTGACGAAGGCGTAGCTGCTGCGGTTGCGCGCCACCGGCCTGTGCAGCCAGCGCTGGCTCTCGTAGCCGCAGGCCAGCACCACGTGGCCGGCGCGCACGCGGTATCCGGAGGCGGTGTGCAGCACGGCGCGGCGCGCGCCGGCGTGCAGCTCGACCACGTCCTCGTGGTCATGCACCGCCGCGCCGTTGCCGTGCAGCCGGCGCAGCAGGCGCTGGGCCATGCGGTAGGGATCGACCTGGGCGGCCTGGCGGCTCAGGAGCGCCGCCGGCGCGCGGAATCCATAGCCGGCCTCGATATCCTCCGGCGTCCACCACTCCACCTCGATCCCGTGCCGCCGGCGCGCGGCGAACTCCTCGCGCATCCCGCGCACGTCGCGCCGGCGGCTGGCGTAGTAGAGGCTGGAACAGGCGGCGAAGGAAACCCCGCCCAGGCCGGCGGCGCGCTCGCGCAGCCACTCGATCGCGCCGACGCAGGCGGTGTAGGCCAGCGCCGCGTCCGCCTCGCCGTGGCGCCGTGCCAGGTCGACCAGGTGGGTGTCGATCTCGTACTGCAGCAGCGCCGTGCTCGCCGAGGTGCTGCCCCAGCCGATGTCGCGGCGTTCCAGCACCGCCACCGCATGGCCGTGTGCGGCCAGTTCGTCGGCGATCAGGGCCCCGGTGATGCCGCCGCCGACCACGGCCACGTCGCAGTCCAGGTCGGCCTGGAGCCGGGGCAGGGGTGCGGCCAGGCCGTTGCGGATCGCCCAGAACGGATAGCCGCTTTTCAGGTCCATGGCCGCAGTCAAGCCGAGGACGGCGTAGGCGGCCGTGAAAAGGGGGGGGCGGTGCGGACGACAGGTCGGCGGATTGCCGGCCGCGCGCGTTCCGGGCATGGTCGTCGCGGCGCGCGCCGGATGCCTACACCGGCGGTACCGCGGTCTCGCGGCCGGCGTAGCGGAACGGAGGCGTGGACATGACCATCTCGGCCAGCGAGTAGGCCAGCTCGCGCTCGGCCATCACCGCGCCGTCGGCGCCGTGGGACAGCAGGTGGCGCACCTCCGCGTCGCTGTGCGCGCGTGCCAGCACCGGCAGCGCCGGATTGATCACACGCAGCTTGGCGATCGCCTCGCCGGCTTCCAGCGGCTGCGGGATCGCCAGGATCGCGATCGCCGCCGATTCGGGATGGGCCTCGGCCAGGACCCGCTCCGAGGCGGCATTGCCGCGGATGGCGGGGATGCCTGCGGCGTGGGCGCGGTCCACGTGCAGCGAGTTGTCGTCGATCACCACCACCGGCACGCCGCGCGCCTGCAGCACCTGGCTCAGTTCGCGGCCGACCCGGCCGTAGCCGATCACGATGGCGTGGTTGCCCGGGTGCAGCCGCGGGCCGGCGGGCTGCTCCGGCTCCAGGCGCAGCGGGATGTCCTCGCGCTGCCTGGCCTCCCAGCGGTCCAGCAGCATGAAGATCATCGGATTGAGCAGGATCGAGATCAGCGCGCCGGCCAGCACCAGCGCCTGCCCGACCGGCGGCAGGATCTTCAGCGCCACGCCCAGCCCGGCGATGATGAAGGCGAACTCGCCGATCTGGGCCAGCGAGGCGGAGATCGTCAGCGCGGTCATCTTCGGGTGGCCGAAGGCGCGCACGATCACGAACGCGGCGGCCGACTTGCCGAACAGGATGATCGCGGCGGTGGCCAGCACCTGCCACGGGTGCTCGACCAGGATCGCCGGGTCCACCAGCATGCCCACCGAGACGAAGAACAGCACTGCGAACGCATCGCGCAGCGGCAGCGAGTCGTTGGCCGCCTTGTGGCTCAGTTCNGACTCGTTGAGCATCATCCCGGCGAAGAACGCGCCCAGGGCGAAGGACACCCCGAACAGCGAGGCCGCGCCGAACGCCACGCCCAGGGCGATCGCCAGCACCGACAGGGTGAACAGTTCGCGCGAGCCGGTGCCGGCGATCCGTTCCAGGATCCACGGGATCACCCGCCGCCCGACCAGCAGCATCACCGCCACGAACAGGCCCAGCTGCAGCAGGGTCCAGCCGATCCGGGCCAGCACGCGCGCGGTGGACAGGCCCTCGGCCGTAGCCTCCGGGCCGAAGATGCCGGCGATCACCGGCATCATCACCAGGGCCAGCACGCAGGCCATGTCCTCGACGATCAGCCAGCCCACCGCGATCTTGCCGCGCACGGTCTCCAGCAGGCGGCGCTCCTCCATCGCCCGCAGCAGCACCACGGTGGAGGCGGTGGCCAGGGAGAAGCCGAACACCAGCCCGTACAGGGTCGGCCAGCCCATCAGCGAGGCCACGCCCCAGCCCAGCAGGGTGGCCACCGCGATCTGCGCCAGCGCGCCGGGCACGGCGATCCACTTCACTTCCAGCAGGTCGTCCAGCGAGAAGTGCAGGCCGACGCCGAACATCAGCAGCATCACCCCGATCTCGGCCAGCTGGTTGGCGATCTCCTGGTCGGCGACGAAGCCGGGGGTGAACGGGCCCACGAGCACCCCGGCCAGCAGGTAGCCGACCAGCGGGGACAGGCGCAGCCGGTTGGCCAGCGCGCCCAGCACGAAGGCCAGGCCGAGGCCGACCGCGACGATGTCGATCAGGCTGGTGTCGTGGTGCATCGGGGTGATGGCGCAGGGAGGGGACCAGTGTCACCGACAGGGGNCTATTCGGCAAACCCGGACCCCGGCGCGATGGAGCCGCGCCCGTCTGCCGCGACGGAGACGAAAAAAAGGGAACCCCGCCGGAGCGGGGTTCCCTGTCGATCGCGGCGAACGCCGCTTACCAGGCGTAGGCGACGCGCCCGTACACGTAGCGGCCGTTGAAGCCGAACGGCGAGTACAGGCTGTAGGGCATCAGGCCGAAGGTGGAGTTGGCGTAGATGTTCTGCTGCGGGTACTCGTCGAGCGCGTTGTCCGCGCCCAGGGTCACGGTCCAGTTCTCGCCCGGGCGGAAGTTGGCCGACAGGTCCAGGGTCCAGGCCGGATCGAAACGCTGGTCCTGGGCGGGGTTGGTGGCGTGCCGGGAAGTGAACCTGCCGTAGCGGGTGGCGCCGGCGTTGAAGTCCCATTGCGCCANCTTCCAGTTGGCGTTGAGCGCGAACTTGTCGCGCGGCGCGCCTTCCTCGATGCGCCCGCGCTCGTCGCGGCCCATGCGTTCCAGGTTGGCGCCCAGTGCGGTCAGCACGTCCGGGTTCGGCGCGATCCGGGTCACGTCGGTCTTGTTGTAGTTGTAGCTGCCGGTCAGGTTNAGGCTGCTGGCCTGCAGCGGGATCGAGTACGAGCCCACCAGGTCCACGCCGCGGGTGCGGGTGTCGATGGCGTTGTTGAAGTAGCGCGCGCTGGTGACGTTGGTGATGCCCAGCGCCGCCAGCAGGTCCTGCGCGGCCTTGTTGCCGGCGATGTTGAGGTTGGACGAGAGCACGATGCGGTCGTCGATGGCGATCTGGTAGGCATCGATGGTCAGGTACAGGCGGTCGATCGGCTGCAGCACCAGGCCCAGGCTGTAGGACAGCGAGGTCTCGGCCTTCAGCGGCTCGGCCCCCAGCGCCTGCGCCGCCGCGCCCGCGGCCGGGAAGGTGCCGGTCTCGAAGGCGACGCCGTTGTTGATGTTGGTGGTCACCGCCTGGTAGTGCTGCTGGGCCAGCGCCGGTGCGCGGAAGCCGCCGGCGACGGTGCCGCGCAGTGCGACGGTGTCGGTGAACGCATAGCGTGCCGACAGCTTGCCCGAGGTCTGGCCACCGAAGTCCGAATAGTCCTCGTAGCGGCCGGCGACGCCGGCGGAGAACCTGTCGCTCAGGTCCGCTTCCAGCCCGGCATAGACCGCATCGCTGTCGCGGCTGTAGCTACCGGCGTTGCGCCGGGTGAAGCCGCCGAAGCCCTGGGCGCCGGAGCCGTAGTAGGAACTCGGCTCGCCGGCGGTCTGCGCCCAGTCCTCCATCCGGTGTTCGGCACCCAACGAGAGTGTGGCCGGGTACGCCAGGCCGATGTCCAGGGCCTTGGAGAAATCGGCGTTCAGCACCTGCTGCTTGTACGTCAGCTGGCCGACGTAGAAGCTCCGCGGGCTGGAGGCGCCCAGGGCGTAGTTGATGGTGTTCTGGGTGCGGAAGCCCAGCTGGTTCTCGCCGAAGTTGTAGCTGACGTCCCAGCGCCAGCCGCCTACGCTGGAGCCCTTCACNCCGAGTACCGCGCTGAGGTCGCGCGCATCCTGGTTGATCTCCGGCACGTAGCCGTTGGGGTACACCTGGGCCAGCAGCGCGCCCTGGCCGCTGTGGTTCTTGGAGCGGTAGAACGCGAACGAGGTGATGTCGCGGTCGCTGCCGATGAGGGTGGCGTAGGCGTGGGTGCGCTCACCGATGTTGAATTCGGCGTTGATCGAGACCGCGGACTGGTCGACGTCCGGGTCGCCCAGCTTGAACGCCTTCTCGCCCACGCCGGGGAAGTTGCCGGTGTGCGGCGCGGTGCCCTGGTAGGCGCCGGAGCGGTTGGTCATGTCCTGGTGGCCGGTCTGCGCGGCCAGGTGCACGGTGCCCGCGCCCTGGCTCAGGGTGAGGCCGGCATCGCCGGAGACCTGCCATTGCTTGCCGTCGCCCTCCGAATACTGGCCACCGCCCAGGGCGATGCTGCCGCCCGAACCGGAACCCTTGAGCACGATGTTGACCACGCCGGCGATCGCGTCGGAGCCGTACTGCGCCGAGGCGCCGTCGCGCAGCACTTCCACCCGCTCGATCGCCGCCACCGGGATCGCATTGAGGTCCACGGCCGAGGAACCGCGGCCGATGGTGCCGTTCACGTTGACCAGCGCCGAGATGTGGCGGCGCTTGCCGTTGACCAGGATCAGCACCTGGTCCGGCGACAGCCCGCGCAGCTGCGCCGGGCGCACGCCGCTGGTGCCGTCGGCCATGCCGGGGCGCGGGAAGTTCAGCGAGGGCAGGGCGCGGGCCAGGGCGGTGGCCAGTTCGGTGGTGCCGGTGGCGGTCAGCGCCTCCGGGGTGATGATGTCGATCGGCGACTGCGATTCGGCCACGGTGCGGTCGGACACGTAGGTACCGGTGACGATCACCGTGTCCAGGGAAGTCGGGGTGGGGGCGCTGTCCTGGGCCCGGGCGGCGGGGGCCAGAGCGAGGGCGACGGCGAGGGCGAGCAGGTGGTGCTGGGAAGGCATGTGAAGCGACTCCTGGGGGGGCGGGTCAGAGCAGCAGGCGTGGGGCCTGTTGGATGTTGCATCGCAACACCCTGATCGGGGATTACCCCTTCCCGGGGCAATTGTCAAATTTCCGTTCTCCGGTCGATGCCGGCGAGTCAAGTATTCGTTAACAGTAGAATGGGCGTCGCAGGATGCATTGCCATCTGCTTATTCCTTCCGGTTCTAACGATCCCCCATGATTTCCCTGCGCAATTTCGCCCTGCGCCGTGGCGAACGGCTGCTGCTGTCCAACGTCGACCTGGCCCTGCACGCCGGCTACCGGGTGGGCGTGGTCGGCCGCAACGGCACCGGCAAGTCCAGCCTGTTCGCCGCGATCCAGGGCGAGCTGGAGGCCGACCAGGGCGACGTGGACCTGCCCGGCAAGGTCCGGATCGCCTCGGTGGCGCAGGAGACCCCCTCGCTGCCGGACCCGGCGCTGGACTTCGTGCTCGGCGGCGATGCGGTGCTGGCCGCGGCGGTGCGCGCGGAGGCCGACGCCAACGCACGCGAGGACTGGGAGGCGGTGGCCGCCGCCCACCAGACCCTGGCTGAGCTCAACGGCTACGACGCCGAGGCCCGCGCCGGACGCCTGCTGCACGGGCTGGGCTTCCCGGCCGAGACCCACCGTCGCGCGGTGTCCACCTTCTCCGGCGGCTGGCGGGTGCGCCTGAACCTGGCCCGCGCGCTGATGATGCCGTCCGACCTGCTGCTGCTGGACGAGCCGACCAACCACCTGGACCTGGACGCGGTGTACTGGCTGGAGCAGTGGCTGCTNAAGTACCCCGGCACCCTGCTGCTGATCTCGCACGACCGCGAGTTCCTCGACAACGTCGCCACCCACACCCTGCACCTGCACGGCGGCGGCGCGAAGCTGTACGTGGGGGGCTACACCGACTTCGAGCGCCAGCGCGCCGAGCAACTGCGCCAGCAGCAGATCGCACACGAGAAGGAGCAGGCCGAGCGCGCCCACCTGCAGAGCTTCATCGACCGCTTCAAGGCCAAGGCCTCCAAGGCGCGCCAGGCGCAGTCGCGGATGAAGCGCCTGGCCAAGCTCTCCGGCACCGAAGCGGTGCGCGCCGAGCGCGAGTTCCGGATCGAGTTCGCGCCCCCGGCGCGACTGCCGCATTCGCTGATCCGGCTGGACCACGTCGAGGCCGGCTATGGCGCCGACGCGGTGATATTGCACGCGGTCGGCTTCGGCCTGGAGGCCGGCGACCGGATCGGCCTGCTCGGGCCCAACGGCGCCGGCAAGACCACCCTGGTGCGCACCCTGGTCGGCGAACTGCCGCCGCTCGCCGGCGAGCGCAACGCCCATCCGGACCTGCGCATCGGCTACTTCGCCCAGCACACGGTCGAATCGCTGCACGAGGGCCAGTCGCCGATCGACCACTTCCGCGAGATCTCGCCGGACGCGCCGACCCAGGCGTTCCGCGACTTCCTCGGCAAGTGGAACTTCCCCGGCGACCGCGCCTTCGAGGTCGTGGACGGCTTCTCCGGCGGCGAGCGCGCGCGCCTGGCCCTGGCCCTGCTGGCCTGGCAGCAGCCCAANGTGCTGCTGCTGGACGAGCCGACCAACCACCTGGACCTGGAAATGCGCGAGGCNCTGGCCGAGGCGCTGAGCGATTTCGACGGCGCGATCGTNATGGTCAGCCACGACCGCCACCTGATCGGCCTGGTNTGCGACACGTTCTGGCGGGTGGCCGATGGCGTGGTCGAGCCGTTCGACGGCGACCTGGACGAATACGCGGCGTGGCTGCGCTCGCGCCCGGCCGCGCAGGGCACCAAGCAGCGCATGGCCGAGATCGCGCCCGCACCGGCCGCGCCGCCGCCNGCGGCGGTCGCCGCGACGGCGAGGAAGCCGGNCAACCCGGTCAAGCTGGCCGCGGCCGAGAAGCAGGTGGCCGAACTGGAAGCCGAAGTCGCCGAACTGGACCGGCAACTGGCCGACCCGGCGCACCTGGCCGATGCCGCGCGCCTGTCCACGCTCGGCCGCGAACGCGAGCAGGCCGCGCGCCTGCTGGAACAGGCCGAGCAGGCCTGGCTGGAGCTGCTTTAGCCGCGCGGGGCTCCGGATCCCAGGGGGGCAGCGGCTTGCGCCGCTGCGCCCGTAGCTACCGCTACAACGAGGGCAAGCTGCTCAAGGTCGAGCGCGGCTACGGCGCCGGCAGCATCCTGCAGACGAGCCTGAGCGCCTACGACCTGGCCCTGGCCGGCACCCCGTATCCGGCCAAGTTCGGCACCTCGACCCGCTACAACTTCGACGGCTGGGCCGAGAACTTCCACCGCCCCCTGCTCGCCACCACGATCACCCAGGATGGCGTCAACTTCGGCTCCAGCAATGCCGGCTTCGACGCCTTCGCCCGGCCGCTTTCGGTGCTGCGTGCCAGCTCGCTGGGCTACTCGCGCACCGATGCCTACCAGTACCACGACCTGCAATCCAAATGGGTCATGGGCCAGGTCAAGCAGGTCGCCCGCGGCGGCCTGGTCGAAGCCGAGCTGACCTTCGACGCCTCCAGCGCACTGCAACTGACCTACAAGCAGTTCGGTGCCCTGCGCCAGACCCTGACCTGGAACGCCAACGGCACCGTGGCCACGGTCAAGGACGGCAACAACAACACGACCACCCTGGCCAGCTGGTATCGCGGCATCCCGCAATCCATCACCTATCCGGGCAGCGCCAGCCAGAGTGCGGCGGTCAATGCCTTCGGCTGGATCACCTCGGTCACCGACGAGAACGGGTTCAGCACCGGCTACGGCTACGATCCGGTCGGCCGGTTGACCAGCATCACCTATCCCACCGGCGACAGCACCGCCTGGAACGGCACCACCCAGGCCTTCGCCCAGGTCGCCAGCACCGAATACGGCATTCCCGCCGGCCACTGGCGGCAGACCGTCTCCACCGGCACCGGCCGCAAGATCACCTGTTTCGACGGGCTGTGGCGACCGCTGCTGGTGCAGGAATACGACACGGCCAACCAGGCCGCCACGACCCGGTTCCAGCGCTTCACCTACGGCTACGACGGCAATGGTCCGCTGGATTTCGCTTCCTACCCAGGCACGACCGACGCCCTCACCACGGGAACCTGGACGTCCACCGATCCGATCGGCCGCCCCCGTGGCCAGGCCCGGACGTCCGAACTGGGCACCCTCACCACCACCATCGAATACCTGCCCGGCTTCCTCACCCGCGTGACCCAGCCCGGCGGGCAGCAGACCGTCACCGGCTTCCAGGCCTGGGACACTCCCNNCAGCGACTANCCGGTCGCCATCCAGCAGCCCGAAGGGGTGTANACCGACATCGTGCGCGACAGCCTGGGCAAGCCCACCGCCCTGACNCAGCGCAACGCGGGCGCGACCGTGGCGGTGACNCGCAGCTACGTCTACGACGCCCAGCAGCAGCTGTGCAAGAGCGTCGAGCCGGAGACCGCCAGCACGGTGATGGCCTACGACAACGCCGGCAATCTCAGCTGGTCGGCCAGCGGCCAGGCACTGCCGTCCACCACNGCCTGCAACACGGCCAGCGTGGCNGCCGGGCAGAAGGTCGGCCGCAGCTACGACGGCCGCAACCGTCTGCTGACCCTGACCTTCCCGGACGGCAACGGCTCCCAGAGCTGGGGCTATACCCCCGACGGCCTGCCCTCCACCGTGACCACCTGGAACGACGGCGGCGCCAGCACGGTGGTCAACAGCTACACCTACAACAAGCGCCGCCTGCCCACCGGCGAAGGNCAGCAGCAGACCGGCAGCCCGACCTGGTCCATCGGCTACGGCTACGACGCCAATGGCCACCTGACCAGCCTGGTCTATCCCGACGGCCAGATCATCGACTACCTGCCCAACGCCCTGGGCCAGCCGACCCGGGCCGGCACCTACGCCACCGGGGTGCAGTACCACCCCAACGGGGCGATGAAGCAGTTCACCTACGGCAACGGCCTGGTCCACACCCTGACCCAGAACACGCGCCAGCTGCCGGCCCGCAGCACCGACAGCGGNGGGGTGCTGGACCTGGCCTGGAGCTACGACGCCAACGGCAACGTGGCCTCGATCACCGACCACACCAGCGCCGGGCGGCAGACCCGGAGCATGACCTACGACAACCGGGA